>VTLG01006916.1_pt1 | contig 12338 bp, 32 predicted proteins | sample 4694571 | NCBI WGS metagenome assembly VTLG01 (sample SAMN12604809, study PRJNA352737) | marine metagenome | biome: ENVO:00000447; feature: ENVO:00000209|ENVO:00000569|ENVO:01000036; material: ENVO:00002151; isolation source: viral sequences binned using virsorter ... | reverse complement strand
AAGGCAATGTTCAAAATGTAATCGAAAACATCAAGTTTCTTGTGGAACTTGTTGCCCAAAATAATCACCTCTGGGTTCAATGGTCAGAGCAAGGCGGTGAAGTTCCCTCTGGAATATCCATGATGATAAAAGATTTAGAACGGACTGAGGACTATCAGGATGATCTGGCTCTTTGGAAAATGTACGAGGAGGAATTCTACCGGGTAGAGAAGCTAATTGCCTCCAGTTTTGGCGTTTCTTTGCCTAGTGAGTTAGGACTGGACTTTAAGGAGCCAGAATATCCAAAAACTGTACAGGATCAAATACTATGGGATAAGCATCGGTTGGAGATGAATCTGATTGATGAAGTAGGGCTTTTAATGGAACATAATAATGATTTAACTTTAGAACAAGCGGAGCTTACAATTGCCTCAAATAAACAAAGAAACGAAAAACTCTCAATCTTTGAAAAAGCACGCCAAGCGGCTGAGAGAACTACACCAGTTCAAGCTGGAGTTGCCGGGCGAAATAACGGACTACCTCGATAACAATCTTGTTGTTGTGCCAGAAATGGCAGAGAAGGTAGCTGAAAGTGCTATAATGGATAAGTTGGGTGTTTATAAGAAAGCTAAGAAGATGGGAGAGGAGTTCGCCCGTGAAATTACAAGTTAAAACAACATTTGATTTTGGTAAGCTGGCAGGATCTGTTAAAGAAATGATTAGCACTTTTAAAGAGCAGACTATACTGACAGAATCAAAAGAAATGAAGAAAAGGATTGAAGCTGGAAATACTATAACTGGCAAAATGAAAAAATTATCTGATGCTGGGGTGATAACTCGTATTCTAAGGGGTCATAGTCCAACGTCTGCACCACTAAACGCCTCTGGGAAGCTACTAAACAGCATAAAACCAATAAAGTCAGGCGTATCTATTAATAAATATGGTTTATATCAAAGTCAGGGTTTCACTACTCAAAACAATCCAGTAATTCCAGAGGGAAATAAAAAGGCAAAAGGTGGTTTAAAGAAAAGACAGTTTAAATTTGCAGGAAAAACTATTCCGGCAAGAAAATGGATGCATGATAGTGAAACTTTTAAATATGACAAAAAAATAGTAGATGCTTTTATGAAAAAAATTGGAAAGGCACTTAAAAAGTAATGGCTAATGACGAACTTACAGAAGAAATTACGGAAAACATTGAAGAAGAAGATGAGAACATCTTACTCTGGGCGACGCTTGGTATTAGTTATGGAATTGATATTTTCATCACGAGGCTGGAGCGAGAGATCGCCCTACTTAGAAACGCAGGAATTACCGATGCTGCCATCCTTGATATACTCGGAAATGATCTTGCCACAAATGGAAGAATCTTCGGGGAATTTCGGAATACCATTAAGCGAGGAATTGTATCTGCAACTATGCAAGCATCTCGGATCGGAGCGGATAGAGTTTATGGGGATAGCATGATGTTTCGCTGGGTTTCAGTTGGTACGCCGAGAATATGCCCAGACTGTGAAGAGCGAATAGGAGAAATCAGATCTTGGGAGGAGTGGGAGGCTTTTGGCTTTCCTGCTTCTGGGTTTTCGGTTTGTAAGGAGTTTTGTTATTGCCAGATTGTTCCCGAGGATATTCCGATGCCAACTTCTCTTTCTGTATAATCTTCTTTTCCCACGCTTTGCGCTGTCCCGGTGTAGGTCTACGGGCAGGTAAAGGATCAACTCCCGCCAATTTAGCCCTTTTCTGCCACTTATATAGTTCTCGCCTTGCCTTATTACGGTTTTTAATAGATTTAGCCTTATTCATAGCACTATTGAGCTTATTTAGCTCTTCCTTGGCTCTTTCGGGACTATTATCAGCAGTTCTCGGCGGCAATTCAATAAACTCATCCATTATCTCAGCTTCTTCTGGTTCTTCTTTTTTTATTCCCTCAACCTTATTCATAAACCATTGTTCAAAGGGACTTAATGTTTTGCCAGCGCCACCTACCATCTTACCGCTATGTTCTAAGACTAATTTAATAGCTTGAACATTCCCAGCCTTACCTTCCCTCACAGCAGCCTTTAAACAATCAACTACATCACCCTCAAAAGTAACCATGTAGTAATTATAATACTTTTGCCAGAAGTCAGGTGTCCTACGAAGCCTTCGTAGTGTTTTTATGTTAATACCAAGCGTTTCTGCTACTTCCTTGTGAGTAATCTCAGGCTGGCTGGCATATATCTCGATAGCTTTGTCCTCGGTGGATAGTAACCGTAATTCTTTCGTTCTCATAGGACTTAATTTAGATATCATTCGTACTTCCATGAAATATTTTTTAAAATTACAGGTTTCTGTACTTATTATTGCGATTTGTGAGCGATGCTAGCTCCCCCCACCGAAAGTACGCTATACGCCTACACCCCTGTCAATATGCCATATATACGCCCTTGCCTATGCTGTGCGCTGGTACTTCATAGGATGTAAGTGCGGTACGTAAGCGCCCATAATACAGCCTTATTCAATCTTTGTTTATTCTTTGGATTGTTTATCATTGGAAATTAAAAGCCATGCTTTAAGCTATGCTATTAAGCTTGTATGTATGCTATTAGATATTATGACTTGTTGGTTCGCCTTGGGTTAATTCTACTTAACTTTATCTTGTGTATTAATAGTAACTTAACTATGTATTTGCCTTATGTTAAAAATAATTTACATTCATATATATATTTAGCTGTAATATTAAATAGCAGTTAAGAATAATTAATCAAATAGGAGATAAATAACAATGAAATATTACAAGCAAGACGAAATAAAAGAACATGCAATAACAGAAATAAAAGAACACCTAGAATATGATAAGGATTATTTAGATAATGACTTTAGTGAAATACACCATGATTTATTTAATACTGACTATTATTTAATATATCGTTTTGCATGTGAAAAATGGCTTGGTTCTCACGCCTTTGAGTGTATCGGTATAATTCAAGATTATGAAAAAGATAATTTCGGAGAATGTACAACCGATTTAAGCGATAGTGAAAAGGTTGTAAATATGTACGCTTATATAATAGGCGAATATATATTGCAAGATGTATTAAATGAATTTAAACAAACAGCCTAAATAACAGGCTTTAAATGGTGGGGTGAATGTTCGCCCCACTTATACCAGATAGTAGATTTAAAGTAGTAAAACAGCGCAAATAAACACTAAATAAGGATAAACAATGTTACAGAAAATTATAAATGTGATGTTAAATCATATAACAGATGAACAACTTGAAAAAATAGCAGATGAATTATTGCTAATTGATAAACGTGGATTAGATGAAATATTGCAGGATTAATTATAAAATAAAGGGGATAAAATGAATAAGGATAAACAAAAAACAGAGGTGATATTTAGGAAATTTAAAGGTGAAATTTTAGCTTTATTTCCTCACATAATTTGGGATTATTCTGGTGATGTTACTTGCTATGCCCATTTAGGGCAACATGGATCAGCAGATTATAAATATGTGATAGCAAATTCAAAGCCAATAAACAAGCCTGAGAGCCTTGGATTATATTCTGAACTTGAAAGTATAGGTTACAATTTAAAGCCTGTTAAAAGGCAGAATTATAACAAATATTGGGAAAATAAATATGAATTTGAAGGCTTAATTATAAATAAGGTATTATAAATGATACTAATTATAAAAAAGAAGATGTATTTAATTCTAAAGAATGGGCGAAGGGTTCGCCTGACAATCAAAATAAAGGGGTAAACAATGAAAAGTAAACAAGAATTATACAGATTTTGTATAGAAAACATAGCTAACCTTATAAATGGTGATCTATCAATAGATAAGATTGAAAAATTGAGAGAGATTAAATTTGATTTCAATTATTATATTGATGATTATCTTGAAATTATAAAACAGGGAGAACAAAATGAAAGTTAAAAAACTAATTGAATTATTAAAAAAAGAAAACCAAAATTCAGAGGTTATAGCATACCTTGGTGCGAAAAATGGTTGGGAAATGGTGGAATTAGGAATGAATGATGCTATTTTAGGTAAAATGAGAACCGGAAAAGACAACTTCGTTTTAATTCCTGTAGAAGTTCCTGACAAGCTACAGCCTTGGGCAAAGGAGGATAAATGAGATCGTATGCACTTGGTATTATAACAGGGATTATAATTTGTATGGTTATATTGTGTTATATCCCATTAACAGAAACAGAACTTAGTTGTGAGAAATGTGGTTCGCCTTCGTTCTGGTTTCACAAAGCAGGAGAATAAGTAATGGAAACATATAAAGTTGAAACCCATCAAAATACCCTTGATTGTGGATATGAAAAAGAAGAGTTTGAGTGGACTGTTGATGAGATTTTAGAGGAAATTAATAGAGATAGGTCAAGCGAATGGACTGATTATGATAAGACCGATTTTGCAGAGGGGTGGCGAGAGTGGTGCGAAGGTAGTTGGTACACTATTAAAGAACTTGAAAAGGAGAATAAGTAAATGAAGAAAGTAAAAGTTATAATCAAAGAATGGGAATGTAAAGAGGTTGAATATATCTGTGAGGTAGATGATGCAGATTTAGAAGATGGCTCAAAATGGGATTACTATGATATTGGTTCTCTTGATGGTTCAGATTTGAGCAATTGTGGTGGTGATGCTATGGGGTTTGCAGCTACTCCAATATCAAGGAAAGTTCTTGATGGTAAATATGATAGTAAATGGGAAGATGTTGAATGGGAGGAGATTAAGTAATGAAAGATGAAGAATTATTAATTAAACAAGATGAAGATATATCTGAATTAATTAGGCTATTGAAAGATATATATTCCCATACTCTATGTGGTAGCGGAGATAGGAGTAATTATCCTTGTCCACAAATAGAAAAACTTTTAATTGGTTATGGTATTGATTTAAGAGAGGAGAATAAGTAAATGAAGATTACACTTGATATGGTAGAGCATTGGGTAGGTTCAGATGAGAAATTGAGTGGAATATTTAAACTCATTGTGGACGTAGCCAATGGAGATTGGAAGCCAGAAACATTAAAGAATGATATATTATCTACTTGGGAAGGAGAATAAGTAAATGAGAAATATTATAATTGAATATAACATAAGAGATTTACAAGGAAATCCAACAGGCGAAAACCCTCTAATATTTAACAATAAAGAAGGCTATATGGATGAAAATGATTTCTTTAATATCACAGAGGGAAATGGTATAAATGAGCCTTCAATAGCTGAATTTGAAGGGTTCTCCCCTAAAACAAAACAACCTGTATTATATAAACAGGCTTTAATTGTAACTGATAAAACAGATAAACAGCTTATAAATGAATATAAGGAGAATAAATGAACCTAGATAGCTTTATAAATTATAATTGGCTTGATCTTTCCCATAATTATAATAGCAGGGAAACCAGTAGTTCATTTCAACATTTTTGTGAGTTTATATTTGTTGGGTTAAATAATAATGTTTGGCTGCCAGACGAATATAAAAGAGATATAATTATAAAATAGGAGATAAATAGATGAATTGTTGGCATTGTAAATCGCAGCTTATTTGGGGTGGCGATCATACTTTTGAAGATCACGGAATGGAAGGCGAAGGTATTGTATCTAATCTATCCTGCAAAAACTGTCCTGTGGAGGTTCTTGTCTATTATAATATAGATAAAGAAAAAGATTATAAATAGCTGTTCTTATAATTTACCTTCGTATGTTGAGCTTGAACTGGGTAGACGCCTCCTTCCCCAACGAAGTAGGTTGCTCTACCCTGCTTTACCTTCGTAGAGGCATCGCTATAAATGGGTAATTATAAAGCTAAAGAATTTATAATCGTCACTCTACTTTCAGCATCTTTAGTGCTTATCTGGAGGTCGTGAATGATTCGCCTGACCTTATATGGCTTTCCAGAAACCCCTTCTTGTAACCATTTTTAAAAAACATAACGCAAGAAGTATTAAACCAAGCCGTTATGCTATTGTAAGTTTATAAATTATAATATGAAATATGCAAATTAAAAAAAAGGATGGGGCAAATGGCTTGGTTAATTGCACTTGCCCCAAGGATAAACAACGATTATAATCATTATAAATTATAACTGCTACTATAATTATAAAAGCACAATTATATTTTCTCGTGGTGAAAAATAATTTGCATCATATTAGTAAAGTGTTGTAAATTACAATTCACGGATAAACAAAAGGAATCAAATGACAAAAGCATTTAAAAATCTTATAGAATATGCTCATAGCTACCCCTTGGGTGATGATATTTTAAACGGCATTGATTTAGATTTGTTATTAAGTAGCAAGGATAAATTGAAAGAATATGCTACATATTTATTTTCATTTTATGAGGGTATATTTAATGATTGTGAGGGAACAGCTAAATTAAGGAATTATAATAAAATGAAATGTTTAAAGAATTATTTAAAGGAGCAGGAATGAATAATATCAAGAAAGTAATCTGGGATTCTGGTTTGCGCAAGAATTATATTGCCGAGCAAATGGGCATCCAACCATCGAACATTTCAATGTGGATCAGCGGTGAACGTGTACCCTCGAAACCACGAATCAGAATGTTGTGTAAGCTATTGAATTGTAAAGTCAAGGATTTATTTCCGGAAGGGACGAATGGATAATAAAACAACAGATCAAAGAATAATGAAGGCTTTTGGTGAATTGATGAAAGATGCTTTTCCATCACCAATCGAAGAGTATATTAAAAAGATAAACAAGGAGAAAAAGGATGAATATTCAAGAAATACAAAAAAAATATGATTTAAGCAAAGAGCCAAATGTTGATTTTTGGCATCATAAACCATCAGGAAAATGGATAATAACGCATGATGCTTGCGAAAAAATAGCATATCAAGAAGGTATCGTTCTTACCTCAAGAGAGGTAGATAATAGTGAGGCAGAACTTGTAAGATATTGGATTACTATGAGCATGGAAGATGATAATGGTGAAACAATAACAGTTTCATCATCAGGAGAGGCAGATAGGAATAATTGTTTTTCTCAATATCTTGGATGTATGGCTGAAAAAAGAGGCATAGATAGATGTATCTTAAAATTAATTCGTGCCTATCAATATGGGATATCCTCAGAGGTAGAGGCAGATGATTTTAAAAAGCCAGATCGCTATACAGTATCAGATGAGCAGAAAACACGTTATCAGGAACTTTTACAATCTGGCTGTTACGAAGGTGAGAAAGCCAAAATAAATAAGTGGTGGAAAGGATTTACCACCTTTGAACAAGCCGAAGCAGGTTTGAAAACTATGGAAAATCATGTAACTAAACTGATGGAAATGGAAAATCATGTAAATAAAACAATAGAAGGAGTATAGAGATGAACAAAGACAACTCAGGTGCATTGTTTAAAGAAGAAGAAAAGAAATCGGAAAAGCACCCCGATTATAAAGGGAATTGCCTTGTAAATGGGCAGAAAATGTATATCGCAGCTTGGGTAAATACTGCTGAAAGTGGCAAGAAGTATATGAGCCTCAGTTTTACAGCACCATCTACGGATGCGAATTACAGCAAAGATTCTACGGCTACACCGAAGCCGGAGTTTTCAAAGCCACAAACTAGCGATGATCTCCCATTTTAAGATAAAGGTATCTGTGGACGGGAAGGAACGATGGGCGGATGCTGATAAGGTGTTCGCCCATCTTATGAAAAATTATATGAAAGCCGAGCTAAAAGGCAAGAAACCAGAGCCTTATAAGGATAAGGTAAATAGCTTCTTTGATAAGGTTGATGGAGAAAAAGAGTGGAAGAAGGCTCTTGGAGAGGCATATCCGAATGTGGACATAGACAAGGAACTGAGTAAAGCTAAAATATGGTTATTGTCAAATACTAAGCAGGCTAAATCTAATTTTAGTAAATTTGTTAATAACTGGATGGCAAAGGCTATGGAGAGAACAAAGCCGGAAGAAAAGGAAAGGGTAATGTTTGGTGAATATTAGAATGGAAGAAATGAGGGATTTGGCTCATTACTTTGGTAGAACAGCTTTTCAAAAAGAAGTTGCTGACCAATATGAGGCGATTATAAATAAATGGTCACAATCATTGTTTGATAAAATTATAAAATATTGCAGAGATAGTGAGCATATTACAGATTTCCCAAAGCCGTTTGAAATGGATCGGATTGGAAAGAAGTTATATCAAAATTATAAATTTAATGAGATAGAATATGAGGATTGTTACTACTGCCATGGAACAGGGTTTGTTCCGAGTATTATTCATCGCAAAGAAAGGGCGGTAACTCAGGAAAATTATATTTGCAAATGTACGGCTGGTACATCAAAGAATTTTGGAGTGCCTTATTTTGATAAGTTTAGCGACGTTGAATTTACGGATAGGATAGAGGGCTATTCCTATCCTCAGATTGTTAATAAAAAATACCATGAATTAGTGCAGGAAAATAATAAGGAGAAAAAATGACGTTATGTGATGGAGATTGTGGTAATTGTTATTACTATAAAGATATGAATTTAACTTGTTATGGTCAAAAGTTATGCGATAATTGTATGTTTACCTTTGTGGCAGAGCAGGAACGCAAGGAATATGAGAAATATATGGGAAGGCAGGATCGTGAAGCATATAAACGATAATATGCGCTATGCAGGGAAAAAGACTGATATATGCGATCATTTCTGCAAGAAGAAACCTAAGCAAACAGAGTTCTTTCATTGGTTTTCTTTCTTTAACAATGAGTATATAAAAATGATGTGTATGACATGTGCGCTGCGGGAGGTCTGGGGTTATAATTATAAATCAAACAAACATTATAAAAAATGGGCAATGCGGTGAAAAATAAAGTATTTAGCGACAGCATGGCTATAACTATAAACTTTAAGTGGCTACTTCAAATAGTAGTTTTAACCGCCGTAGCTGTATATGGTTTCTGGACAATAGAAAGCAGGATACAGGCACTTGAGCGAAATATGGAAGTTGCTATGGGGGAAATTGAGCTGCACGAACAGGAAAGGTTAAATTCGCAACAGGCTCACGTTGAAGAAATGGAAGAACGTATGAAGTGGTATGAAAAAGAGCTGAGTATAAATCCATTCTCGTGGGGCAAGAAGAATTGAAAGATAATGTTATATGGTTTAGTCTATTCTTTTTTTGTTTATGTTTTTGGGTTATTATAATAATATTATGGAAAGGTATATAAATGAGTGATTTTAAGGCAAACGAGAAAAGTTCCCTTTCTATTAGCCTACCTATGTTGATACAGGCGGTTGTTGGTATAGGGGCTTTGGTTGCTATGTGGACATCTACTCAGGCTGATTTAAGTGCTTTACAGAAAGATGTTGGACAACTACAGGATCAAGTTAAAAATATATTTCAAATGCAAAGTGATCCTATACCCAGCGATATAAAACAAGATACACAGATTGAGCATATCGGACGTGAGCTGGATAGACTGAGAGATATAATTGATAATAATTGAGCAGGTTCGCTTCATTGTTTTGGGCTAACCAAAAAGGAATCCGCACTCCTCGTGGCAACCTGCTCCAAATTGGGCTGATAAAGAGGTCTGATGATCAGGAAGGGGGCAGTTGCAGAAGGTTTTCCTGCCCCCAAACTTTTAATAAGGAGCAACAATGCAAGTAAGTGAATGTTGTGGTGCAATGCCACAGGGAAAGACACATTGGAATAACACAATCAAGTCAGATATGGGGATGTGTAGCAAATGCAAAGATCATACAGAATTTTATGAGGAGATGGTTAGTGTTCCCCCTAGGTCAGAATGGGGAAAGATTTCCCTAGAAATGGGTAAGCAGGCGGCTGATTATAAAGAAACGGAAAGGTTTTTAGAGGCAGATCAGATAATTAATAAAATAGATTATGATTTTAAAAAATGGATGGCTAGTGATGATCGCTTAGAATCAATTTCTAAAGATACAAATATGCTTTATATATTATATGGAATGTTAAGGTCGGTATTAAGGTTAGGGCTAGGTTTATATGATAACAATATAGATAAATTAAGAAAATTAATAAATGTTATCCTGTCTGATATTAGTGATGATAGGAAAGATCATACAGCAAATTAAATGCAAAGGAGAATACATGAAAGATAATTTTCACATAGGATTTGTAGTTGGGATGGTAACAGCATTATTTATGGCAATAGTTATATCCTGCACAATGACACCACTTGAGGCAAACAGTAGTGAGATTGGTAGCTCATCGTGGAATCCAATGTATGTCAAGATAGTTGATTAGAGCGGTTGTATGGTTCAGTTGTGGGGCGGCATCGGCAGTAGCCGCCAAATATGCAGTTAAAAAATATGATAACTGCGAGATAGTATATTGTGATACTGGCGGAGAGCATCCATCCAATAAACAATTTCTAAAGGATATAGAAAAATGGATAGGCAGGGAAATTACAATATTAAAAAATCAGAAATATAAAGATCATTTTGATGTATTTAAGAAAACTAAATATTTGTACGGAAATCGTGGATCAAGATGTACAGTAGAACTCAAGAAAAAATTAAGATTAGAATATCAAAAACCAGATGATATACATATCTTTGGCTATACGTTTGATGAAAAACACAGAGCAGAAAAATTTGAAAGCTATAACCCAGAGTTATCAGTTGATTGGATACTTATAGAAAATAAGATAAGCAAGGAAAATTGTCTGGGTATTATATGGCAATCGGAAATTAAAATGCCCAAAATGTATGATCTTGGTTATAATCATAATAATTGCATTGGTTGTGTAAAAGGTGGTATGGGATATTGGAATAAAATAAGAAAAGATTTTCCAGAACATTTTGATAGAATGGCTAAAATAGAAAGGGATATCGGACATTCCAGATTCAGAGATATGGAAACCAATGAAAGAATTTGGCTTGATGAGCTTCCTGAAAATGCTGGAAATTTTAAAACAGAACCACCAATATCCTGTGATTTAAGCTGTGGCTTGGCTATGGCTGAATTGGATGATTAGCTTTACACTTCCCGGTATTCCCAAGCCATTAAAACGCCACAGATCTACACGGGCTGGGATTATGTATGATCCATCCAGTAAAGATAAGAGCGAGATGTGGCTACAGATTGCGAAATACCGCCCAAAATTGCCCCTTGCTGGTGACATCTACCTGAAAGCTATATTCTATATGCCCTACAGAAAATACATGTATAGAGCGGGCAAGTATTCGCACCTCTTAAAGGATAGCTTTAAGTGTATGAAGTTCCATAGCGTCAAACCGGATCTAGATAATCTTGTCAAAATGGTGGCGGATGTTGTCCAAGGAAAAGGTCGGATTATATGCGATGATTCGCAGATATGCGTTTTACAGGCAGAAAAAATTTATGGCAAAACACCAAGAACGGAAATTACAATCGAAGAAATATCTTGATTATATAAGGAAAAAGCCCTGCTCTATATGTGGCAGCATGCCATGTGATCCAGATCACTTAGAAGCCAGAGGTATGGGCGGTGCGAACAAGGATGGATATAAAGATTATTCCTGCATACCACTATGTAGAAAGCACCACATAGAAAGGCATAACATGGGTAATAATGGTTTTGAAGCCCGTTATAACATAAACATTTGGAAAGATGCTTTTAACTTATTGAGGAGATACTTCATTGGATATAAAAACTGAGAAAGGACGACAATCTCTTCACTATGAAGATAAGATGCTAGGGGCTATTAAGAAGAAATATGGTGTAGACATAGTTGAAACAAACAAAGATTCTCCAGCTTTATGCGATGGCTTTATGGTGCGAAATGGAATAACAACTGGGATTTTTGAAAGTAAATGTAGAAATGCAACAATACAAGATTTTGAAAAATGGGGTTCTTGGCTTGTAACTTATGAAAAAATTGATGGCTTGGCGTGGATGAGCAGCAAATTATTTATTCCTGCACTTGGGTTTTTATATTCTATCCCGGATGATGTTATATTGATGTGGCACATAACTGACAATGAGGGTAATTATAAATTTGAATTTAGGGTAGAAAAAACTATAACCCAAGCAACAATTAATGGCGGTAAGGCTGAAAGAGAAAATGCTTATCTCCCAATAGGCAAAGCACAAACATTATGAGATTCACAGCTAAGATAAAAGACGGAGAAATAGATTGGCACGATATTGACGGTTTAAAGACTTATTTACTTGAGGCTGAAGGTGAGGTGTATATTGACATAAAACCCTCTAAAATACGCAATACTGCGCAAAATAACTACTATTGGGCGATACTTAAAGAGTTTGGCGTACAAGTAGGCTATCACCCGGAAGAAATGCACGAGGTTTGCAAAACCCATTTTAAGATACAGACTACAAAAGAATTTAATGTGGGTGAATTTTCAGAATATATAGATCGTGTTATATACTG
>VTLG01003130.1_pt1 | contig 12339 bp, 15 predicted proteins | sample 4694571 | NCBI WGS metagenome assembly VTLG01 (sample SAMN12604809, study PRJNA352737) | marine metagenome | biome: ENVO:00000447; feature: ENVO:00000209|ENVO:00000569|ENVO:01000036; material: ENVO:00002151; isolation source: viral sequences binned using virsorter ... | reverse complement strand
TCTTCTGGCCCCCTGGTAACATGATAAAATGAGAGCGTAATTCTTCTTCTGCTTGACGGGCTTTCGCTCGACAGCTTGCAACCTTTAATGCCTCGCTAGATGTTAAAGGGCGTTTTGCAAGTTTCCTTTGCTCCCATTTATCAAGGCGTTCTGTCGCTGATTGGAAGCGACCCAATATATTAGTTGCTGCTTGTATGTTACCGCCCGTATCGCGGAGTACGCTGACAGCAGAGTTAATGCCATTGAGAACCCCAATGATACCAGTGATGGTGGAAAAGGGTTCGAGCATGAAAAGGATTTATGCCGCAACAGGTTCTTATGTTGGAACGTCTGCTGCTGTATCGTAAAAGTTACCGTCTTTGTAGATTTTTGTAATTAAAGACGTATCATAAAATTCAACAGAATAATGGTTAGCTCTGTTGCTTAAATTAGTTTTTGTTTCTTTTACTTCGCAAACAGTTTCATACGTTTTTGTAACTCCATCAACCTCGTAATCTTGATTTTCAACAACTATCGAATAATTAGACATATTCAATTACCTCCCAATTGTAATACACATTAGCAGTATTACGATCCACATCAAAAGTAATTACAGAAGGGCTAGTGAACCGTCCTCTCCCTTGATTATCTGCGGAAGCATCTGTTGGGCCTATACTTAAATTCAAAAATGATTTATTTAAATTAACTGAGGAAATCGACACTGTTGTATTCGTCCCGTATTTAACTCCACGTTGAATGGACTTAATAATGGTTTTGTCCGTTGTTGCACCTTCAACATCAAGAGGGTAAACCATACTTTCTTTGGTTACATAAAAATCAGTAGACAGTGCTGCTGTTGCTGTATCTCCTGTTTTTAAATCAATGTTTATAGTATCTCCAACATTGCCAGCAGCACGAGCAATCGCAACCTTATCTATCGTATTTTTATAAGGAGCATATTTTTGTGCTGAAACCATCGCATAACCTTCAGATTCAGATTGACCTTGTTGATGAGCAACGATATTTTTTCCATCGCCAGTAAGCGTCAACATTAACGAGCCTCCTGAAGCTGTTTCAAAATCGTTGTTAATAGTATTTGCTCCACCATCAGAGGGTGTTCCGCTTGCAGGAAATAAAAGTGTTCTACCTGTGTCAGAAGCGGGATAACTTGACCCCCAAATCAACAAAGTTTCATCACCGGGGATATTTAATCGAGCAGACCCTCTACCTGCCCCTTGATGATAATATCTCGCCCAATATGATGTGCCTCCCATATACGAGCCATATCCACCCGGAACTGTAAAATTTCCCATCGTCGCCATGGACGCAGAAGCTAAATCAGAAGCAAAGGTAATTTTTTGATAATACATAGTAGTGCTACCATCTAAATAAGTAGCGTAGTAAACCAAAGGATTAGACGTAGCAATAAAATGCGCGTACTGCATGTTTGAGCCTAACGTACCAGTCACATCTATTTCAGATGAATAAGTGGTGCTACCCGATGCAGGAGTTGACCCATGATGATAAGAAAAACCTCCATCACCGTCTTTAGTGAACAAGAAAATAAACGTGCCGTTTGCATCATCTACTTTAAAAAAAGCGCAATGTCCATCTTCAGTTGGCGTAATAGTTAAAGAGCCAGTTGAATAATCATACATATTGTGAGTAGTGTATGATGTATCATTTCGTAATCCACCTGTTTCTACATAAACCTCATGGTCATCATCATAAGCATTACCTCTCGCACGGATGAGTTTGTCTCCTCCTCTTAAACTAGAAAATAACATTTTATTGTTTGAATTTCCTGACATGTAAGCCACAGAGTTAACATTTGAAGAGTTACTATCATCCCAACTATCCCATGTTGTTGTATATGGATTAGCATAATTAGAGTTAAGAATTTGGTGAGTTGATTTTTCGACACCAAAAGTATACCAACCAGAACGCCAATAAGTGCTATCTTTCATGCCCATCAAACCGTAGTACCAGTTGTCGGTTGTCTCACCGTACTGTACTAAGTAAAGTGAACAACTAGTTGCTGAAGACCATTGAGAGCTTAAACTAAAGTAAATTCCTGAACCACCAGACGAAACAGGTTCTCCACCTTTATTGACTAGCAAATAACCACCGTAAGATGACTGAGCATCTGCAACTAAAACAAAGTATGCTCCAGAAGTTTCTGCGTCAGGTAAAAAAACATCCCCATAAATACTCACAGAATTTTCCATGTTATTAAACATATCTTCTGCGGTAAAAGAACCAACTTGTGCAAGTACACCTGTAGCAGGAGTGACTATGCCTCCATCTGAAGTTAAGGCGTAAGATTTACCTGCTTCGATTATATTTTTTGCTGTTGCTGTAGAAGCTGTATAAGTGTCACCTGATCCACCACCGCTACTTCCTAAAACTGCCATACCTTTCTCCTAAATCTCAAACCAGCCGATAGTGCTATCGACATAAACAAGTTGAACTGAATTACCCTGTGGTAATGAACCATCTTCTGCTGCTGAATTTATATTAGAACTGTTACGACCTACTGTTACAGTTCCAGCCCCAGCATTACATATAATGACTGTGTTTCCTGCACTAGGAGAAGAAGGCAAAGTTACTGTAAAAGCACTAGCACTGTTAATAATTAACTGATCTTTATGGGAAGCAGTATAAGGATGGTCACTTGACGTTTTAATAGACCACGCACTATACGCTCCTTCTACTGTAGCAAAACTAAGATTACCTGATCCATCTGTAACCATTGCCTGTCCAGACGTACCCGTTGACGCTGGCAGAGTTAGCGTTATATTCCCTGAGTAGCTACTATGCTCAGCGCTCTGTACTCTGGTGTAATGCGCATTGCTGCTCTCACAATAGAAGTCAATTTTTGATCGAGTGCCACCATTTTTAAGAGCGATTGCCCCTTGGCTAATAGCTACACCATCAGAACTTCCTCCAACAGATACAGAAGTGGTAATGTCTAAGGCATGAGCGAGTTTCGCAGACGTAACTGCATCATCAGCAAGTTTCGCTGTAGTAACAGAACCGTCTGTTAATCCTGCGGTGGACACACTAGCCCAGGATAAGACACCAGAGCCGTCAGTGCTAAGAATTTGTGAACTACTGCCATCATCTGCTGGCAGCGTTAAGGTATATGACGAACTTAAAGTTGATGGGGCTTGCAGAGCGACGTATTCACCGCCACTGGAATCTTCTAACCTTAAATCACCTTGAGCTAAAATGTTTAATGCACCATCAGTTAAAGCAAGTTGTTTGGTGTTAGCAGCATAGAAGTTGATGGTGTCTGCGGTTTCAAAATCAATCTTAGTTTGATCGTCCTCACCAATTTTTATATCAGTCGCTAAGAGACTTGTAATGCCTGTTTGTGCAGCATCGACGTTCAACGTATTTGTCGAAAGAGTTACCCCTGTGCCTGCTGAAAAACTGGTTGCAGACATTGGTATGTTTGATAGGGTGTTATTACTTGCGTTGATCGTTTTATTCGTAAACGTCGTGGTAGATGAGGGACTAACACTGCTGGCTTGTGAGTCAACATAGGCTTTGATTGATTGCTGCGTGGCAAGATGCGTCGCAGAATCAGAGGCCATATTGTCCTCGTCCTTGATCGCTGTACCGCTAACGCCCGTATTGAGTACGGCACTGGTCAAGGTTTTGTTCGTCAGCGTTTGGGTAAACGCTTCAAAAACAAACGTGTCGTTGCCTGCTAATAAGGGCAAAGAAACTGTGCGGTCTGCTGCCAAATTAGCGGCAGCAAAGATGTATTGATGGTCAGCAGAACTGTCGTTGATCTGGGGAGTCGTGAGTACAGGGCTGGTCAGTGTTTTGTTCGTGAGTGTTTGTGTGGTCGCTGTACCAATCGCCTGCGACCAACTGCTCAATGTCCCGTTGTCATCAACAGCCCAATAAAGCTCAGAGCCTTCTGTAAGCACGATCTGTCCGTAACGTATCTCACCACTCGCTGCTGTATTTCTAACGGCAGAGATCAGCACAGAACGCTCAGACGACGGTGCGTTTGACGAACTCGCGCCTAGCGAATGAAAGCCTGATTTTTTGACCGCTGTTGCTTTTGTATCACTCGCATCACTGATGCTGGTATTGCCGACATTAGACGCGTCTGCATTATCTAAAATTGTCTGTAGTTGTGAAGTGGTTTGGGTTAGCTGGCCCATTTTATCCTCTCAAAATTTGTGCATCGATGGCGGCATCTAGGATGTCAACCTGCGAATCTGATGTCGTCTCTACCCTAACAATCACTTCACGACATTTACCGATTCCATTTATATCGATTGTTTTATTTCCGTTCAGTGTCATTGTGTTTATCGTTGTAAAACTCGATAGGTCTTTGCTGACTTTTAAAGACACGCTCGAGCTTGCACTGGTATCCAAATGCAATTTAACCTGATCGATCACCATCTCAGCACCGCCCACATCAAGAGCCTCGCTACTAATCAGCGGCAAGTCTTTGCGACGGGTCATGTTTGCGCCATCAGCTTGGAAGTTAGAAAAGTCTAGCTTATATATTTTTTTGTTTGCTGAGTGAGCCGCAAGCACAAAGTCGTAGTCGTGTACAACGCTCGTCGTCATGAAATCTTTTTCAAACCACGTCTGACTTGTTACATGGTAGGTCCAGATTTCGCCCTGATCAGCAAAGATAAAATCGACAAACTGTTCTTGATGAAGTGAGTACGCGGTGACCCTTGCTGTCGTAAAATCGCTGCCGTTGTAGCTGGCCCACTGCTCACCAATAGCAGGCACGAACAAGGGCTGGAAGTTCTCGCCACTCAACATGCCTGGGCGACGATTCTCATCGATAAAGTAAATGATGCCGTCGATTGCTGCGACTGCATGTGTCCCACATAGACCATGCTGCATGACGCTCTGCCGTGATAACGGTGGTCGCCCTGTGCCGCTGGTAAACCATATCTCAGTGGTTGTTTCACCGAATAGATATAGTCGTTGGTTCAGACTAAAAACCCGTACTAAGTCATCTGGTAACGCCTCTGCTTGCGCAAAGTCCAGAGAGTCAATCGTCGTGCCGTCATTCAAGGCAGACACAACAAAAAACCCGTCAGGCTGTTGGTAGATAAATCTGCTGTCTAAAAACGCCACTGAACTGGTCAGCAGTAAATCAGTATCCGAAATTTCAACAAGGCCGCCTGCTACCGTATAGACATAAGCGTCTGGACTCCCCCCCGTAGTGATGATCAACTGATTCTGGTCTGTTGCCATCACGACAGGATTAGGGCTATTCACCACTTCGCCTAGGAAAATAGCTGCTCCACCTGAGTCAATACTGTAAAGAGCATCGCCTGTAACCTGGTACAACAACCCATTCGGACCATTAGCGATCAAGCCTCTGTCAGCACCCCCGGGGGTGATACTGGCGGTGATCGCCTCGCTATTGCTGTCAGTTAAAGGTGAAGATGTTGAGTCAGTAATTGCCTCGCCCGTAGCTTGGAAGTTGGCAAACTCTACATACCCAGGTATCTGCCGATAGCCTCGCAGCGTATGCGGAAACAAGTTCAGCGTTTGCTGTCGGTTAGCATCTAACCTAGTGCTGCCATAGCTACTCTCGAGCGGTATGGCTGCTCTCACAGCACGTCATCCGTGACGTTGTATTTACCATGCGTAAACCGTAAGTCGCTCATATCAACGCTTATATCAAGCGTAATGTCAGCTTCTAATCGTTCCTTTGTTTCGGCTGCTACCGCGGCAACGACAGGCGATGGATCAATGCCAAACTGAGGCGAAATATCAACTGCCAGATTGAACTCTAGCGCCCTGACAGCCCCATTGGGAATATCAAGCGTTGCGCTCAACGAACTCGGTGCAGGGATCGCCAACAAGCCATCCTCGCCATATTCATTGATGAGGTTTTTTAAAGCAGTAAATACATCGGTGTTTTTATTCGAGTCATCAGTCGAAAACGTCACACCCGAAGTACGCACCCTAATCAGACTAGTCGCTGCATCAATAATGTTTTGTGATGTTGCCATAAACGAATCCTAAGAAAAGTGGGGCCGATAAGACCCCACTTCAGGAGCAGGACGACTTTCGCCCTGTGGGGACTTAGTTGATGCCGACTCGGACTGCAAGTTCAGGTCGGACCGTTTTGAACCCATACAGAATATCTATTCTGCAAGGGAACGTGTCAGCACTGATAGAGTAGTCTCTGACTATCCTCATGCTTATTCCGTCCATCACTTCGCGTCCAACAAAGTCAACACCTTCAGGCAGCACCAGGTCGCCAGTGGCGAACACAAAAGCGTTCTTATGGTAGGCCAACGTGTCAGTCCAGTCAGCGCCACTACCTCCGCCCAGTTTCGATATTGCCGCATTATCGGCAGGACTGCCCGATACATTCTGCGTACCTCCACTGGTTACAATTGAGGGACTTATGGACAAGCTCGTTGCAGAACTGCCAGAGTTTGCCGTGACCACGAAGTTTTGCAGAACGCCCGTGTCGGCTTTAGTCTCTGGGTGGACTCGGTTCACACCAGCTATCGTTATGATGTCACCAACGAGGAACGTATTAGAGCCGCCATCAACGGTCAAACTTGCTCCTGTTTGTGAGGCCCCATTGACGAGGTAGCTTGTACTTGCCGCACACGTACCTGTGGTATGGGTCGGTACAAGCGTATTTTCGAAGTGATCAAATCCACTGATTCGACCTAACAAGCCTTCTTTGTACTGCGTACCAATCTGCGTGGAGTCTTGGAACAGACCTTTAGTGTCTGCCAACATATCGACCACACTTTGGGGATCGTGCAAATAGTTACGATCACCAGAAGGAGCAAGGTTTAATGTCAACTCTTTCTGGGCGTTGGTCACATTCGCAAATGATCCAGCAGAGCCGACTCCGTTGACGAAGTTAAATACGTCCTTCGACATCGTAAGAGCATCGTTCTCGATGTTAGACGCTAACACAGCCATCGCAGGCTCAAGGTATCTCTCTTTGAACTGATCGATGTGCATGGTCAATTCTTCGGATGAGAACGTAAAGTCCACACCTTTTTGCGTGGCGACAGACAAGGTAACAGAGTTTTCTGTAACGTCTTGGCTGCTGAGTGATGCGCCTGTTCTAACGGTAAATTCGTTAGGTAAGCGGATTTTGAGATCGTTACCGATCTTCGCGCCAGCCTTCGCGTACTGATCATCGTATTGGGTGTTTATTGATCCAATGAAGTTCAATTTCTGATGTAGTATCGCCAAGGCTTCTTTCGTAATAATACTCGGAGTGAGTAATGAATTAGCCATTTCTTAATTTCCTATTTCTTGTACCCCCGAAACTTTGCGTACTCGTCAGGACTCATCTTGTCAGGGTCTTTCGACACCTTTCCTTTTGCCGCAACGGGTTTGCTCGGTGTAGGGGCGTTAGTAGTTTGGACAGGCCGTTTGGCTATACTGAGCACAGTAGAAATCGTCGTCAGCGCCTTCATTGCATCCATATCGCTCATCTGATTGATTCTGGCGGCTTGTTGCTGATTACTGGCAAGCCAGTACGCCACAGCAGGGCCGTTGTCAAAACTATTCACGATGGTGCTTGCCACAAACTCAGATTGTTGGAATGTGGGTGAAGTCACTTTCTCTTGATAGTCAGGGTAATCTAGGGCGAAGTCTTTTGACTTCTCCTTGAACTGTTCCTCACTAATAATTTGCTTCTGTGCGTTCAGGTGTTGGAGTTGTGCACTCTGTTGTTGCCCCATTGCTTCCTGGACAGTTTGGGCGTTTAACTGAGCGTTGTACTGAACCACTGCCTGTTGATATTTCGTCTCATCGTAATCAAAGTCAGCAAGGCTAGGAAATTTATCTAACGGTTGCTGGGCTTGATTGATCTGAGCCGACAGGTATTGATTCTGTTGCTCCAACTCTTGAACTTTGGCATTAGCCTCGTTCTTCTGTCGTGCGAGTTGAGAAATCCGTTGCTGAACGGAGTTTCGTGTTTTCTCTTTTGTTTCAGCTTCGGTTTCAGCGTTCTCGTCGCTGGATGGCTCTGCGCTTACTTCTTTGTTTTCTTCAGAAGTAGCTTCAGAGGTTTCGCCCTCTTGGGGCTGTTGAGAATCTTCAACGGCATCCTCTACAATTTCCGTAGGCGATAAATCGCCCTCAGCGTTAGCTGCATCAGTCATGAGTTCGTCTCCACGGATTTACCTCGCTTTGAAGGGCAGCAAGTTCGCCCACGCTTTACGGTGCGTTAGACCGAGTTATCTTCTTGGTAAAAAGATTCTGGGTTGTCGCCTGTTTCTTGGCTTAAAAGAACGGCTGCTGCTGGAATAGCGATGCCGTACTTTTTAGATATTGAGATTAGTCTGTCATCGAAAATAACGTAATTTTTGGTTTTGTATCTGCCCTTACCTAATCCTCTGCTGTAACCATCGTTATAACGGATGCCTTTAACGCCTTCCTTCAACAACATGTCGGAGGCTCTTTTTTGTTCTTCATTAAACTTTGAATCCATGTTTAATTTTTTGGACATAAGATCATCATATTTATCGTAAAGAGCTTGTGCTTCAGCTTCTTTGCCTGGTAACGGTGTACGATACCCTTGTTGAATTTCATCTGCTGCTTTACTTATCGCCCTCATTTGTTTATTGATCTCATCAAGCTCGGCACTGATTTGCTTCGCGCCTTCTTCCCTTAATTGATTGTAAACATCAGCCCCCGTAATCTCTGGAGCAACATAATCAGTATCAGGCAATGGCCCCAATTGCTTTAATAATTCGTCATCTTCTTTTTTGGTACGCGCTAAACTTTTTCTAATTGTTTCTTTATATAAATCTTGTACAGCCTTGTTTTGTTCTGACAAAGGAGCATCAAAATCTAATAATTCGTCTTGTAACGCATCAATTTCTACCTCGTAAATACGACCAAAATCTACATCCATCGCTTCGATTTCGTCTGCCATGTCTGCCGCAGCTTGTCGGTAGTCATCGTCATAGTCTGCATCACTAGCAATATCTCTGAAATCTTTCGGTGTATCATGCAACATCGCTCGCTCTAACATTTCAAGCCGATAATAATCTTGATCGGCTTCGGCTTTCTTATATTCCTCCATAAGTTTTTCTTCGTATTCAAAATCCCGTTTTGTCAAATTGTCACGGTATTCTTTGGCGGTTTTTTCTTGCTGTGCAAAATACAAACCCCTTCCGTAAGCCTGTGCGCCCTCACCAGTGCCTATCTTTTCCATAGAGAACTCGTCAAAGTCATGCGGTGAACCGTGGTACGCTTTGATACCAGGCACTTTTTTGACGAAAGGGGTAGACATCAATATGGCACTGCCAATCTCTTTCGTCGCTTCTTCGCCAAATGCTCGATTTAGGTTTGGCACGACATTCGTATTGAAATAATTGATTGCTTCATCAACGCCTAGCGTGTCCATGACGTTCACCATAGCGTCCTTGAGGCTTTGCAATCCTGCCTGCCCTTCAGGTGTCCTCGGACTATAAGTAAGTCTTTCTCCGACCTCCTCCGTGCGTCTCAAAGCCTGTGAAGGTGTTGCTGGGCCTTCGTAAGGTTCTAGGCCAAACAACTCAAGCAATCGATTCCCTTGCACAACTCCTGAGTCGTCAAGCTGCAACAATCCAGCAAGGATGTTGACGGGTTCTGCGGCTATCGCAGTCCCGACTGTTAAGGCAGGCTCACCGAATCGGTTAACTAATCGATTTCTAAGGGCGCGAGGGGCAACCATTTAGGCAGAAAGCATGTTCCGCAAGCGGTTTGCAAGCATCCCTTGATTGGGTTGTCCTTGGCCCATGCCCTGACCCATTGGTCGCATCATTGGTTGCATCATTGGTGCAGGCTCACGTCGCGGCTCACGATAGGGAATAAAAGTTTGCAGGCCCGTTTTGGGATCGAGCACAACCTGATACTTGTTGCCATCTCTCCCCGTCACCAGTTGCATATCGCCACCCGATGCAGGAATCGCAGGCATACCCGTTTGCATCTCAGTCTGCGGCAGAGCCGTTTGTGGGGGCTGTCCGATTCGACGGACCAATGCCTCGGCTGACCCAGCATTGAGTCCTCTGCGCCCCGTCAGCATGTCTGCAAGTGCGCCCCGGGAAGGTTGCATACCGTTCATCGTTTCATTCCCTTTTTACGCTTTTTCTTACGCTTCATCGGTGGGCGACCAACTTGACTCCCGTAAGTACCTTTACCTCTTGGCATGATTTTTTCTCCTAAGTGTATCGACGTGTTTTCTTTGCAATCTTTTTCGGTTGTGCAGAGGTGCGCTTGCCTTTCTTCAAGTCGGCACGTTTCTTGCGCGTCGTCGCTGCATATTCTTTTGCGCTCATCGCTTTGATCGCAGCCGATGGCAGATAACGCTCACCCGTGGCTTTCTTCCCTTGCGTGGATGGCTTGCCTGACTTAGTACGCCATTTCTGAGCAGTCCACTTTTTTAAGCTCTTTTGCGATTTCTTGAGGGCCATTTATTTTTTCTTTTTGCGTTTTAATTTTTTGAAGTCTGCACCTGTTATTTTTGTGCGTGGCTTTGCCACTCTCGCAAGTTTCTTTTGTTTAGAGGAATACTTTTTGAACGGCATTAGTCTCGATAGCCTCCACCCTTCGCTTTGTACTGTTTCGCAAGCATTTGAGCCTTACGAGCCGTCCACTGGCCTCTGGCTCCTCCCTTATTGGATGCTTTTATCTTGTTAAAAAGATTCTTCCGCATCGTGGGTTTCGTGTAATTGCCTGCCTCATTGACACGGCTCTTTCGCGGTGCTTTCTTACGTGGCATTATTTACGCCCTTTAGGTTTCTTTTTCACTTTCTTGTGGGCGGCTGTGAACGTCGAGCCACCGAGTACATCTTTCTTTATTTTGTTGAGTTGTTTGACAGTGTGATGTTTCTTGTGTCTTTTAAGCGCAGCCTTTTGGCGATTCGTCAGTTTCTTTGCCATTTCAACTCCATTTTGTTTTGTCAGCCCAAAAAGCTGCCGACATCTTGCCCTTCGCTATGTTTTTTGCGTGTCGCGCCTTAAAACTTTTACGCTTGTTCTTAATGGCTTGCGATTCGCCTGCTTTCGGAGCACCAGCAGTTTTGGCTCCCTGCTGTCCAAAGCGAATGGTTTTGATCTTATCGCCTTGCTTCGCTACCACAATATGAGACTTGGTTTTATGCCCTGGCGTGCGTTTGGGTTTGTTATAACCACTCACGCCTGCACGTTTTAGTCTTGGATCACGTTTAGACAACGGGCAGTCCCACAGTCTGTCGCAGACGCAACGTGGCGATCTTCTCAGCCTCTAAATCTTGCTGGGCCTTTGCAAGCTCGAGCTGTTGCAACTGCGCCTTAACGCTGTTCAGGAACGCTTTGGATTCACGCTCTCGCGTTTCGCTCTGTTCGTTCATCACCTCCGCCTGCTTCATGCTCAACTCACGCTGGGCTGCTTGGGCTTCGATCTGCTGTTGCTGCTGCATCTGCTGTTGCAGTGCTAACGCTTCTTGCTCGTCAGGTTCAATGATGCCTGCCTTCACGCCTGCGCTTCTTAGTCTTGAGATGACTTCATCGCCACCGACCAAGTCTAGGTTCTTGAATAAGATGTCTCCGACCAACTGCGACATATCCGGGTTCTGAGCAATGATCTGACTCAACTGTTCTGCGGTTTCTTGCTTGCGAGTTGAGAATGACGGACCTGTTGCCATCTTGATGTCGTAATGCCCGACAGACAGATCGTTGGTCAGAATAAACTCGCCTGTCTGCATATCTTGAAGCGGTTTGTTGACTGCGATGACTTCCTCAGTTTCATCCTCGCCTAAAATTCTAATTTGTCGTTCTGTGTCATATATCTTAGGAATGAGATCAATACATATCTTGCCTGCCAACTCCATCGCATCACTGAGTTGGTCAGCATATTCATAGTTGGTCAATTCGCCTTGATACTGCCTGCCACGGATTGCAACGCCCGACGTTTCATTGCCTTGCTGTCCAAGATTGGCCTCAAAGATGCCTGTCGTGGCTTGGATGTCGGCACTTGCCAACTGTGCGTCTTGGGACAAAGCTGGGCTACCCTGAGCAGGAGCCTCCCGAAAAGGCTTCTGGCCTTGGTCGAAGTTAAAGAACATCACGGGGTCACTGGAGGTCATCATGTTTCGCCAGCGTTCCTCGTGGCCTTTGATCATCCCAGGAGTCACGAGATAAGGCTGTTTCGGTGTCAGGGCTGTAACTTCTACTGCGACGCTGCGTGCATAGTTGTACATCTTTTGAGCGTCTTTAGCTTTCTGCACTATGCCGCGGCTGAAAAATGTCCCATCGACATTTGTCGTTTTTCCGAACACTGGCACGATTGGAATGTAACGTCCGACGCACTCAATTTCCTCAAGCACCTCCAGCGCAGTTAGCTTGTATCGTTCT
>VTLG01015356.1_pt1 | contig 12340 bp, 18 predicted proteins | sample 4694571 | NCBI WGS metagenome assembly VTLG01 (sample SAMN12604809, study PRJNA352737) | marine metagenome | biome: ENVO:00000447; feature: ENVO:00000209|ENVO:00000569|ENVO:01000036; material: ENVO:00002151; isolation source: viral sequences binned using virsorter ... | reverse complement strand
ATCTTAAAGTCATGTAAGAATGTGATTAAATCTATAGAAAGACAGATTTACAAAGAGGGAACACACATTCCAGATAAAGGTGGGTATGACCATATGAATGATGCTCTAGGTTATTTTATTGAATATACTTTTCCACTTAGAAGGGATTTTGTGGCAACCCCTCAAAAAAGGTGGAGTTAATGGACAAAGAATTTCTACAAAGCAAACATGACTTATGGCATTCAAATATATCTAACTGGGAGTTTTACATTCGCAGTTATTTAGGTGGTAACGATTATAAAAATGGATATTACCTGCACAGATATATTTTAGAAACACCAGAAGAATATGATGCAAGAGTAAGGCATACCCCAGTAGATAACCATTGCAAAAACGTAGTTCAAATATATACAAGCTTTTTATGGCGAGTACCACCAACAAGAGATTATGGTGATTTAGATGGTGATTTACAATTAGCTTCATTTTTAGAAGATGCTGATTTAGATGGCAGAAACTTCAATACCATTATGCGAGAGGTTCAAATGAATGCTAGTATTTATGGCAATTGTTGGGTAATTGTAGATAAGCCACAATCAAATGCCAAGACTAGAGCAGAAGAATTAGCTCAAGACATCAGACCTTACGTTTCAATATATACCCCAGAAAATGTTGTGAACTGGAATTATAGACGTTCTGCTAGTGGTAGGTTTTATTTAGATATGTTGGTTGTTGTAGAAGATATAAATGCAGATAGAGCAATCATTAAAGTATTCACAGAAGAATCTATAATGACTTATGAATTTGAGGATTACAGCGAAGAATACACAGATAAGAAACCGAGATTGATTGAAGAAATACCAAACCCTATAGGCACAATACCTGCTGTAAATGTTTATAATCTTAGAGGTGCTAAAAGACCTATAGGAATTAGTGATTTAGCAGATGTTGCTTACCTACAACAATCAATTTACAATGATTATTCAGAAAAAGAACAGTTAATTAGATTGGCAAACCACCCAAGCTTAGTTAAAACACCTAATGTTGAAGCTAGTGCAGGTGCAGGAGCAATTATAGAAGTTCCAGAAGATTTAGATGCTAGTTTAAAACCCTACATTATACAACCAAGTGGGCAGAACTTAGATGGCATAATGAAATGTATTCAAAACAAAGTTGATGCCATTGATAGGATTACACATATGGGTTCTGTAAGGGCAACTGGTAACCAAATAGCTAGTGGAATAGCATTACAGACTGAATTTCAGCTATTAAATGCAAGATTATCAGAAAAAGCAGATTATTTAGAAAATGCAGAAGAACAAATCTGGGGTTTATTTGCTAAATGGCAGGATAAAGAATGGAATGGTAAAGTAAATTATCCAGATACATTTGACATTAGAGATTGGGCAAATGACCTGCAATACTTACAAATGGCTAAAGCTAGTGGCATCAAATCAGAAACATTTAATAAAGAATTAGATAAACAAATAGCAGAAGCTGTCATTGATGATAGTGAAATGATGAAAACTATTAATGATGAAATAGATAGTGCTAGAACTGTTAGAGGTCAATTCACAACCACAGAAGTAGAAGGGCAAACAGTTGAAGAAGAAGAAACGTAAAATTCGTAGAGTTCCTAAAGATAAACAAACTGGTATTCCTAAAAAATATCTTTCTGGGTTAAAGGGTGCAAAAAGAAATGCTAGGGCAAATCTTTTGAAACAAATAAGTTCTTTATATAAATCTGGTGCAAGAATACCATTGGCATTATTAAGACGAAGGAATAGAGCATAATGGCAGTAAGAAGAAAACCTTTATCAGCAAAAACATTGGCAACACTTAGAGCAAAAGCAAAAAAATCTAAATTATTTAGTCTTGCAGATTTAAAAGCATCATTTCGTAGAGGACAAGGTGCATTTCTTTCAGCAGGGAGTAGACCAAGAATACCTATGAATGCTTGGGCAATGGCAAGAGTTAATAAACTAATTAGTCGTGGAAGGTCTGGCACTTTTGATAAGGATATTATCAGACGAGCCACGAAAAGAAAAAAGAAATGATTATATGGACAAAGAAAAAATTAAATTTTGTATTAGGTGCAAAGTTGCACTTAAAAAAACTGAGTTGAAAGATGTTTATAAATGTATAGCTTGTGGAATGATAACAAACGAAAGATTAGACGATAGACAACCCTGGGAAAAACCTAGTAAAAACAAGGACTTAGATGGCTAAGTATAGAGGAAAAGAAGTAAAGCTAAACAAACCTTTTAGATTATCTACAGCAGAATCTAAAAATAAAAAGTTTGGTGTTTATGTTAAAAACAAAGCAACTGGTAATGTTAAAAAAGTCACTTTTGGTGCTAGGGGAATGTCTATAAAGAAAAACATACCTGCAAGGCAAAAATCATTTTTAGCTAGAATGGGTGGTGTTTTAAAAGAAGTAAAAGGGCAAAAAACATTAAGTCCTGCATATTGGTCTATAAGGGCATGGAAAAAGAACTTTCCATTGTAAAATATGTCCAGAATTTTAGAAAAATTAGCTGACCAACATGAAGAAAGAATAATCAATGTTTTATACAAGCTAGAAGAAGATGTTGTTAAGGAAGTTACAAGAGCCACAAAAGGGCAGTTGGTATCGCAAAGACTAGCAATACAATTACAACCCCAGATAAGAAAGTTAGTTGCTGATAACTACTTAAATGAAGCCGATATAATTATCAATGAGGAGTATAATAAGATAGCCAAAGAGGTATTAGACACTTTTGGAGAAATGCCTATTCCTAAGAAGTTTAAAAGCCTTACAGAAGTAGATTTACAGACAATCAATGCTTTAAAGACTCAATCATTTAGTGGTTTTGAAGATATAGCTGAAAGATTTTCTAAAGTTATCAATGATGAAATATACCAAAGCACAATAGCAGGTAGACCATTTGAGGATATGGTAAGCAATATTAAATCTCACATAAATGGTGTATATAAAACATCAAACACTGCTGAAATAAACGAATTAGTAGATTTTATTAATGAAAATAAGTTTGATAGCACCAAAAAAGCTCAAGTAGAAGATGCAGTAAGAAAATTACATACGCAATATGCTTCTGATAGGGCAGGAAACAACCTTAGACGTTATGCAAGTCAAATAGCACATGATTCAGTAATGCAGTTTCATGGGCAGTTTACAGTGGCTAAAGCAAAAGAAGCAGGATTAAATCATTTCACATATACTGGAACTATAGTTAGAGATAGTAGACCTTTTTGCCAAGAGATGCTTAATAGGACACTTACCGAAGAACAAATAAGGGATATGTGGAACAATAGGGCATGGCAAGGAAAGTCCACTGGTGACCCTTTTATTGTTAGGGGTGGTTATAGATGCAGACATACTTGGATACCCACAGACCCTGCATGGGGTGAGGAAACAGTAGATGAAGTGCCAGAAGAACCAGTAGTAGAAGAAACACCTGCACCACCAATAAAAAAGGGAAGAAGGTCAACATTAAATAATCCAGTTAAAGAAAGTGAAATTGATGTAATATCAAGTTCTATTGTTGCAGATAGACTGCAAAAACAAATTTCAAAAAATGCAAAAGATGATAGATATGCTTTTAATAAAGATGGCACACCAGTTAACAAATTTGGACTTTCAAATATTGGTGTAGTAAGTGGAATGGATAAATTAGATGCAGAAACATCAAGTCAAATACTTGCTATTTTTGCAGAACTTGATGATTTGTCAAAATTATACAATGTGCCAAATTTAAGAGGAATCAGAGTACATAAAAGAAGTAGTGCAATAATGGCTATGGGTGATGGAGTATTAGATATAAACCCAAGATATTTTAGTAAAAATAAAGCAGATGAAAATTTTAGAAATGCTTTTGTTGCAAAAGGTCAATATCAAAGAGAAAGCAAATTAGGGAAATCTTTCAAATTAGGTGTAGATGTTTCTAATGAAAAAGAATTTGTGCCAAATACATGGAAAAGACCCCAAGGAAGTAATAATTTTTTTGAAAATAATTTAGATAAATTAAGAAGTGTAATTTATCATGAATTTGCTCATCAAGTCCATCAAACAAAGAATTATAAAGAAGTTACAGAAAAAGGTGGTATGTTTGCTCAAGCACCTATTGAAAAAGCATTAAGGAATCCTACTATTTCTAGGGGGGTTAAAGGTAGTAGTGCTACTAGATATTCTGATGAAAATGTATATGAATGGTTTGCAGAAAACTTTAGTTTGTATCACATGGGCAGGGAAGAATTAGTAGACCCTAATTTTATAAAATTTTTGGAAAATGAGGTTCTTAAATGAGGAAAATTTTACAAGAAGCAAGTGAAATTGTAAAAAAAAATATTTTAAATGTTGAAGATTATAAAAAATTTAGAGAAATCGGAAGAAAAATTAATTCTAATGAAATTTTATATTTTGGATATTATCAAGAAGCTTTAAAATTAAGACTACCAGAAATAGCAAGTAAAGAAGGTAATTATGATTGGTTAGAACCAGAAGATGATGACTAATATTAATAATTATGATACAAATAAGCATATCCAACTAAGGAGATTTAAATGGAAGAAAATCAAGTAGAACATACTGCTGAACCAAATGCAGAAGTGCAGGAAACCGAGCAAAAGCCAGTTGAAAATACTTTTACTCAAGACCAAGTTACAGAAATAGTTAAAAAGAGATTGGCTCAAGAAAGAAGCCAGATGTATAAAAAGCTAGGTGTTGATGATATTGACATAGCTGTAACAGCAGTTAAAACCCAAAAAGATTTAGAAGAAAAGCAGAAAATCCAGAAGGGTGAGTTTGAGGAAATTTTAAAAAATAAAACTCAAGAATGGAATAAAGAAAAGGCAAGTCTTGAAAGTCAACTTGTAGATATTAAAATAAACAAGTCTTTATTGTCATCAGCATCAAAGAATAAAGCTATAAATCCAGACCAAGTTGTTAGCCTTTTACAGTCGCAAATAAAGTTAAATGAAAGTGGCAATGTAGAAATACTTGATAAAAATGGATTACCTAGATATAATTCAAATGGGGAACTTTTTACCACTGACGAGTTGGTACAAGAGTTTTTAACACAGAACCCACACTTTGTTTCTGCAACCCCTAGTGGCAGTGGCACAGTGTCAAATGTGGATAGGCAGGAACTCAATAAGCCTTTAAATATTGGGGAATTAGATATGAACAACCCAGAGGATAGGAAAAAATATGCTGAATGGAGAAAGCATAGAGATTCTCAACCAAGGGTTATTAATGCCAATCAATAATTTAAAGGAGTATTAAATGGCAAATGAAACAACCAGTTCAACCATTTCGGAACTATATACCGAGATAGTTGCAGAAGCATTGTTTGTTGCTAGTGAGCAATCAATAATGAGAAATTTAGTTAGAAACTATACTATTGCAGGTGGTGGTAAGTCTGTAGAAGTACCAATTTATGCAACAGTATCAGCATCAGCAGTAAGTGAAGCATCTGACCTATCGAATACAGCAGTAAACCCAAGTTCTGTTACAATAACAGCATCAGAAGTTGGTATTATGACAACATTAACTGATTTAGCTAGAAATTCAGCATCAAGAAATGTTGCAGGTGATATAGGTAGATTATTTGGTGAAGCAATAGCTAGAAAACTAGATGCAGATTTATCAGCATTGTTTACTGGATTTTCAACAGAAAAAGCAGGTGGAGCAGGTCAAGAACTAACAGTTCAAGATATATTTGAAGCAAGTGCAGAGCTAAGAACTGCAAATGCACCTGCACCTTATTATGGTGTATTTCACCCAAAGCAAATCTTTAATGTTAAGAAGTCTTTAACAAATACATTTGTTGGTAGAGATACAGAATTATCAAATGAAGCTATGAGAAGTGGTTTTGTTGGAAGTATTGCAGGGGTTCAAATCTTTGAATCTTCAAATATTTCTGTAGATGGTTCAGATGACTCTATTGGTGGTGTATTCTCTCAAGATGCACTTGCTTTAGCAATGATGCAGGATTTAAAAATTGAATCACAAAGAGATGCTTCATTAAGAGCAGATGAAATTGTAGCAACAGCAGTTTATGGAGTAAGTGAAATCCATGATAGTTATGGTGTTAAATTAACAGCAGATACATTAGCTACATAAGAAACTATGGGGTGGGCAACCACCCCTTTTCTTTAAGGAATTAGAATTATGGAAATGGTCAAACTTGTTAAAGGCGATAGAGTAATCGAAAGAAGAAAAATAGATTACGAAAACAATATGAAGATTTGGGGTATAAGAGGTTGGAAGCTTGATGATGGTAAGCCAAAAGCACAACCAAAACCAGAACCCAAGCCAGAACCAAAAGTAGATAGTGAATGGCAAAAAGAAGAAGAACCTAAAGCTAAGAAAACAACTAAGAAAGTTGAGTAATGGCTACAAACGAATTTAATGTAACTAATACTAGCCTTACAAAAATCCAACCAGACATTTTAGGTTTTGGAATAGCTGATTTTGCAGACCAGTTACAGTTTGCAGAAAATGATGTTCTTAGACGTATTCGTGAAGAATGGTGGGAAAGATATAGGCATCAAGTTCGATATAAAGATATTACAAAGATTACATCTGTAGAAATGGATAGTTCTAAACTCACTGACTCACAATGGACACAATCAGTAGTTTATTTATGTTTATGGAAATATGTTTATCCTATTTTGACAAAATGGAGAGACCCAGACACTGGCGAAGGCAAAGATGCTTTTCAAGTCCAGATTGATTTTTATAGAGATAGATATGATGAAGAATTTCAAGCTATTCTAAGAGATGGTGTTGAATATGACGAAGATGGTGGTGGCACTGTATCAGATAGCGAAAAAGAACCCTTACATAGCCTAAGATTGGTAAGATAATGGCAGTAGATGTCAAAGTTGATGTAAATACTGTAGAAATTACTAATTTTTTAAAAAAATTAAGTCAAAAACAAAAGTCGGTTATTAGTAAGGGTTTGAAAAGAGTTTCTAACATGGCTGTTCTTATGATTACAAAGCGAACCCAAGCAGGAAAACTACCAGATGGTGGTAAAATGCGAGGATATGCAAAAGGCACTGTTAGAAGCCGAAAAAAAAGGGGTAGACAAACTGGATTTGTAGACCTTACCGATACTGGCAAAATGTTTAGAAGTTTAGATTTTAGAACTGGTGGTTTGAAAAGCACATTACTTTTTACAAATATGGAAAGAGCAAAAATTGCAAGTTATCACGATACTTTAGGTGTTGGTAAACGTAGAATTACTAGACCTTTTTTCTCAATAGGTAGTAAAGAAGAAGATAAATTAAAAGCAGAATTTTCTAAATTTTATTTTAAAGAAATGGGTATATGAGCAAAAGAGAAAATATTGCAGGTGATATAATTACTAAACTTGATGCTGTAACAAGTCCAATAGAGTTTAAAAAAATTACTAGAGAACCTTTTGAAGTTGAAGAATTAGCAGATGCACAGTTTCCTGCTTTATTTGTACAAAGTGGTGATGAAACAAGGGAAGTTGCTAGTATTGGTGTTACTGGTTCTGGCACATATACAGGAACTATAGATTTTTTAATAGTTGCATTTGCTAAAGGCACAGATACAAATATTGATACAAAAAGAAATCAATTAATCGAAGTTATTGAAGAAACATTAGATACTGATATAACTAGAAATGGAAATGCTTTAGATACACAAATTATTGAAGCATCAACTGACGAAGGTACAATTTATCCTTATGGTGGTGTAAGAATAACTGCAAGGGTTTTATATGAATTTACTAGAGGGAGTGCATAATGGCAAAAGATATTAATATGAAAAAAGGAAAAGAAACAATTACTATTTCAGAAGATTTTATAGACCATTACATTAAATTAGGCTATAAATTAGAAGATAAAAAGTCTGTTAAAAAAGCAGAAGAAACCCCTGAACCAGAATCAAAGGAGGTCTAAATGGGTACACATCATGGTAAAGAAGGAGTTGTAACAGTTGGTGGTACAGCTATCGGTAATGTTACTGGGTTCACAATAGATACAACACATGACGTTGTTGAAGATACTGCATTAGATGCTACAAGCAAAACATTTAAAGCAGGTAGAGGTACATTTACTGCTTCTATAGATATGAACTATGACGAAACATCTACACAACAAGCATCATTATTACAAGGCTCAAGTCTTAGTTTCGTGTTTTTGCCAGAGGGTAATGATAGTGGTGATGAAAGTTTTTCTGGAACTGGTATTGTTACTGGAATGTCGGTAGGTGTTACTTTAGATGGTATGACAACGAGAACTGTATCATTACAAGGTAATGGAGCATTGACTATAGGCACTGTCTAAAATGTCAGAAAATATTGATTATTTTGATGGTATAAAAGACCATTTCAGTACACTTGACACACAAGTTATTGAAGTACCCGAATGGGGATTAGTTGGCGATAAAGCAATTTATTGTAAACCATTTAATATGCTTGAAAAACAAAAGATATTTAAGGGTGCAAGTGGAACAGACCTTATAGTATTAATAGATGTAATTATAGAAAAAGCTTTAACCAAAGATGGCAATAAAATGTTTAATGCTAGTCATATACTAAAATTTAAAACTAAAGCTGATACAAATATAATTGCTGATGTAGCTACTAGAATAATGGGTACTGGTAACACAGATATTGAAGATTATAAAAAAAACTAAGAAATGATGTAGAACTTCATAATATTTTTAGTTTAGCTGAAAAACTTCATAAGACAGTAGCCGAAATCTTGCAAATGACAGTTCATGAGTTTAATATGTGGTTAGCATATTTTCAAATTCAAAGCGAAGAACGAGATAGACAAGAAAGATTAGCAAGGGCAAAAAGTGGCAACTAAAGACGTAAATATAGATATCATAGCCAAGGATAAAACCAGACAAGCTATGCAATCTGCAACAAAAGGTGTAGATGGTCTAAAAAGTGCAGTCTTTAATCTTAGAAATGCCTTTATAGGTTTAGGTGCAGGTGTTGCCATAAAATCATTTATTGATGTTGGTAAACAAGTTGAATCCCTTAGAATTAGATTAAAATTTTTATTTGGTAGTGCCGAAGAAGGGGCAAAAGCCTTTGATGAAATGGCTAAATTTGCAGGTAAAGTGCCTTTTAGTCTTGAGCAGATACAAGCCAAAATGCTTGAAATAACTGGTAATGTTGCATCTGTTACTGGATTAGATTTTAGAACCACAGCAGAACAAATACAAAGGTCATTATCAGCAGGAATTGCAAGTGCAGACATATTTAGAGAAAGAGGTGTAAGGGATTTACTAGGTTTTAAAGCAGGTGCAACAGTAACAGCAGAAGAAACAGCAGAAGCATTTGAAAAAGTTTTTGGTGCAAATGGCACTATGGCAGGTGCTACAAGTGATTTAGCAAATACCTTAGAGGGAACTTTATCAATGATAGGTGATAAGTTCTTTAATTTTCAAAAGGTTGTTGCAGAAAGTTTTTTTGTTGGTTTAAAACAAGAATTTGGTGCATTAGACAAAGCATTACAAGATAATCAAGATACAATTGATGATATAGCAAAAGCTATTGGAAAAGGGTTGTCAGAAGCAGTAATTGCAACTGGAGAAGCAGTTAGGTTTTTAGCTGATAATTTTGAAACAATAAAAGCAATAGGCATAGCTTTAATTGTAGGTAAAGTAGCTACTGGATTTATTACATTAGCTACAAATATTGCTATGGCTACTACTAACTTAATAGCCTTTTCCAAAGTAACCAAAACCACTGTTGTCGGTGCATTAATTGGTATTGCAATAGCATTTACTGAAATGAATGATGCAGTAGCAGGTGGTATAGAGCCAAATAGGAAACTTACTAAATTATTAGAAAAAAAGAAACTAATAGAACTTGCTATTTCAAAAGCAAAAGGAGAGCAATTAGAATTATTTCAAAAAGAACTAGAATTGGTAAATGCACAAATTGAAAAAGAAAAAGAGCTAATAAAGGTTATTGAAGAACAAAATGTTGGAAAAAATAGACAAGTATTTTTAACAAAAGAACGTCAAGACCAAATAATTAAAGAAATGAAAAAAATTGATGAACTTATCAAGAAAGAAGAAGAATTAAATAAAAAATTTATTACTGGTGCAGAAATGGGGCAAGGAACTCAACTTGATAGAAGTATGACTGGTTCAGAACTTATTGACCCTATTGACCCATTGAGGCAACAATTAAACACTGAATTTGAATTACAAAAAGAAATGAATGAAAAAGAAATTCAAAGAATACAAGGGCATGACGAATTAAAAGCTGAACTTGCTAGAATAAATGCTGATAAATTATTGCAAATTGCACACGAAACAGCAGAAAAAGAAAAGGCAATTAGAAAACAAGTATTTGATGACAATTTCCAACTAATAAAATCTGGTAGGGCAAGTGAAATAGAACTTGAAAAAATGTCTGGTAAAGACAAAACAGATTTGGCAAAGAAAGTTGGTAGGGAAGCATTAGACCAACTTGCTCAAAGTAATAGAAAAGCATTTCAATTAAATAAAGCTTTTAGATTAGGCGAAGCAATAATGGACACAGCAGGAGCAGTTGCTAAAGTTTTACCTAATATACCACTGGCTATTGCTATAGGTGCTTTGGGTGCTATTCAAATAGCGAGTATTTCTCAACAAAAATATGCAGGTCGTAGACTAGGTGGTCGTATGAACCAAGGTCAGCCATATATGGTTGGTGAAGCAGGTGCAGAATTAGTTGTGCCAGATAGACCATCAAATGTTGTACCAAATAACAAACTTGGTGGTATGAGCCAACCAGTAACAGTTAATTTTAATATTAATACTGTTGATGCTAGAGGTTTTAATGAGTTACTTGTAAATAGCAGGGGTGTTATTGTAAATATAATCAACCAAGCAGTAAATGAAAAAGGTAAAATGGCGATAGTATGAGTGGAGCATTACCAAAAACTAATTTTGTTGCAGTCAATCTTAAAAGCAATCAAAAAACTTTGTTTAGTGAAACTGATAGTGGCAAAACATTTAGAAGGCAAATTCAGGGGCAACATTTTAGCTTTACACTACAATACCCACCTATGACTAGAGCAGATTTTGCCCCAGTAATGGCATTTATAATGAAACAAAGAAGCAGAAAAGAAAACTTTACTGTTACATTCCCAAGCTATTTAAATGCTCAAGGTAATGAAACTGGCACATTATTAGTTAATGGAGTTCATGCAGTTGCAGACACTACAATAGCAATAGATGCTTTTGCAGGAGATGGAGCAGGAAGATTAAAAGCAGGAGATTTTGTTAAATTTTCTCATGATAAAGTTTATATGGTAGTAGAAGATGCAACATCATCAAGTAATGCTTCTACAGTCACTATAGAGCCACCATTGAGGGAAGCATTAGCAGATAATAGTTCTGTTACTTATGATTCAGTGCCATTTACAGTTTACTTAACTAGCGATGTTCAAGAATTTTCAACTGCACAAACTGATAAAGATGGTAATTTATTATTTAATTATGAATTTGATGTAAGAGAAGCATTATGATGTATAAGTCATTGATTTTATTGAGTATTTCCCTGGGTGATACATGGCTAGAGGTTTAACAAGTGCAGTAAAAACAGAATTAGCCACTGGTATTATAGAACCAGTAATTTTATTAGAATTTGGATTTGCAACACCAATTTATTTAACAAATGCTAGTTTTGATATAACATCAAGTGTTTCTGGTAGTTCAAGAACATATTCAGCTAATGGGCATTTAAAAAATATAAGTGCAGTAAGCGAAACAAACAAACCTACAAAAAATTCATTGATTATTAGTTTATCTGCTGTAGACCAAACATATTTATCTGTTGCTTTAAATGAAAATATTATAAATGATGATGTACATATTTATAGAGGTTTTTTAGATTCAAATTTAGCTTTGATTTCAGACCCATTTTTATTATTTTATGGAACAATAAATGACTACAAAATTACAGATAGTACAACAACAGCAAAAATAGTTTACACTGTCACTTCACATTGGGGTAATTTTAGCAAAACATCTGGAAGAACAACCACAGATAATTCACAACAAAGATTTTTTTCTGGTGATAAAGGTATGGAGTTTTCTGCTTTGACTGTTAGAGATATTCAATGGGGTAGATAATGAGCAGTGTTCATATTTACAATGCCGAAATAAAAGATGTTGATAATATAATTGATTTATTGTGGAATTATAAAAATGAAGAAGGAAAACATTTACCAGTTGTAGACGATAAAAAGGTCAAAAATTCAATAATTATGTTTTTAAAAAAAGGTCAAATAATATTGTTAAAAGATTTGGATATAGAAGAATTAATAGGTTGTGCGATTTGGTATAAAACAAGTTACTGGTTTAGTTCTCAAGAAT
>VTLG01010131.1_pt1 | contig 12342 bp, 19 predicted proteins | sample 4694571 | NCBI WGS metagenome assembly VTLG01 (sample SAMN12604809, study PRJNA352737) | marine metagenome | biome: ENVO:00000447; feature: ENVO:00000209|ENVO:00000569|ENVO:01000036; material: ENVO:00002151; isolation source: viral sequences binned using virsorter ... | reverse complement strand
CAACTTTAAATATCATTGGTTCATTAGCTGGTAGTCTTATCGAACTAGCTGCTGCTGCTGTTGGGCTTGAACCAAACTCAACAAATACAGATGCAGTATCTGATGTTACCATCACATATTCTGTTTGAGCATTAAAAGCTGATGTCGCAGCAGAACTTGTACTTACTGTTCTAACATGATTCGCTGTTACTCTTTGTCCATAGCTCCAATTTGCCATTCTTATCTCCTAATTGTAAATGTTACATCTAGTGATTTAGCACCTGTAGAATTACCATCTGTAATGATTTCAATTTTACCATCTTCTTCAACTCGATTAAGTGCTGACGGCACAGATGAATCCATAGTACCTACTGCTGAGCCTGAATGTGCGACTGTTATACCAGCATTTGTTACGGCAGTACCATCAATTTCAAAAGTAATTGCAGCATTACCGCCACTTATAGCTCCTTGTAGTATAGTTACAATTTTAACTATTCTACCACCATCAGGCACAGCTACATATGTTGAACCTGCTGTTGATATATCAGTAACTCGACCACTTATAAAATAATCGTTTAATGTTCTCATTAAATTTCTCCATGTTAATAACCCTCGTTCCGAAGAGATACCTTCTTCAAGGTCATTATTAATTTGGTATCAAAAAGTGGGGGCAGAAAGTATGAATAAAACTGCCCCCTTTTAACTAACAATAGGAAAGTTAAAATTTATTATGAAGTTGTCAAGTCTGCAATAGTTGCTGAACCTGCTTCGTTTTTAGCAACTAAAGTCCATTCTGTTAAGAGTAGCCTTTTCATTGCATCTCCAGTTTTTGCTAGTTCTACTGTTTGGAAAGGTCTTAAGTAGTTGGTAGACCACATACCTGTGTCTACTAATAAAGCACTTCTTCCTGAAGAACGAAGAACTCTATCTGCGATTACTCTTACTTCTCCAAAGTCTGAAACATAGACATCAATAGTAGCTACTAAGCTCCTATCTTCTGCCATGTCCATACGAGTAGAATTACCAGTAAAACCTGATACTTTTTGTTTATTAAAAGAACCAACCAATAATAGGTCAGGGTCTCCACCTTCATCAAAACAGCTTTTCATTTCTGCTTTAAGTATAGTTTCAGTTAAAACTCTTTGAGTTCCGTCTGTAACAGAACCTGATGAGTTTGAACCACCTGAACCATAAGTATTGTTAGTAGTAGTCCAAGATTCAAAACCTCTTGAAGTACGAGCTGATGCTCCGTTACCACTACCTGCACCTGCGTTCACTTTACCAGTTTCAGCAAGTTCTATATCTCTTTTTAGTTCTTTACCAGCTTTAGCTATTTGATAAGCTAACTCTGAGTTTACACCTGCGTGTATTACAGCTTCTTGTGTTCCAGAAACCATCACAGGATTATATGAAATCTGTGCGTAATTGAAAACACGAGTTGTAGCCGATAACGCAGCACTAGGAGAGTCATCTCCCTCCACTTGAGCATTAGCTGCTGCGGCTGCTAGAGAATCTGTTTGCCATTCATGTTTGGTGAATGTTGCAGTTCCCTGACCAATACTCGACATAAATGGAGTATCAGTTGGAGTAATATTATAAATAATATTCTGCAAATCTTCTCTGTTTCCAACAGCATCATAAGTCTCAAATGTATTTGTTAATTGTGCCATTATGATTACCTTTGTGTTAAAAGTTTAGTATTAAGATAAAAAACCCTCAAGTAATTTGGCAGCATCATCTACCTTACCTGTGCGTTTTAATCTTGCTCTTTGTTGCTTTACTTTCTCGCTATCAATTTCTCCTTTAGTAACTCCTGCACCAGGTTTGGTTACTTTAGGAACAACTTTTGCTTTCTTTTTAGAAATTTTTGCATTTTTAAGATTTTCATACAGCATTGCTTTATGAAGTATATCAACCGACCTTGCATCAATTAAGTTGTCTACTTCTTGCTCGGTAAATCCTTTGTTTATAGCAAAGGTTTTAATAGCTTGTTTTAGTTTAGGTCCTTTTTCAGGATGAACTAAATCAGGAAGTTTCTTTGCAACTATTTCTTGCTGTCTGCTAAGTTCTTCTTGCCATGCTTGTTGTGCATCTTGTTGTTGTTTATAAGTTTCTTTTTGCTGTTCTTCAGCAATTAGTCTTTTGCTTTCTTGAAGTTCCCTATATTGGTCTCTTTTTAGAGCATATTCCATAGGGTCATCTTCCTTGAGTTTAGTCCAATCTACAGATTTAAACCCATCGAGTTTGCTATCTGCATCTGTATTAAATTGTTCAAGTTGAGAAATGTATCGCTGTCTTTCTTGTTGAGTGGCTGCTAATTCATCATCAGCTTTCTTCCTTTGCTCCGCCAATACTTGACTTTTTCTTGTGTAATCAGCTTGTCTGCTATAACCAGCCTGAAGTTCATCAAGTGTAACCTCTACATCTTTACCATCAACTTTGACAGTATATGAAATAGGTTCTTGTGTCTCTTCGACTTGGGTATCTTCAACTAAATCATCGGCAGTTAATCCATCAGGATTATCTACTTGTTCTTCAACTGATTCGGCATTTTCCATTGCCTGTTCAGAAGTATTTTCCTCTACTTCTGTTTGTTCTTCTTCCTCTACAGGTTGTTCCTTTGTTGGAGTTTGTAATTGAGAAAGAAGTACCTCCTGTGCTGATGCAACATCAGTAACAGGAATTCCTTTATGTGTGCTTTTTTGTGTTGGGATGTTATCACTTGGGGTAGTTTTATTAGGTATTTTAGCCATTAGACTTCCCCTTTTCTTCTTCTTCTAATAATTTCCCATTTTCCATAGTATTTATTAGAACTTGCTTAAATTTCAAAGCTGCGATTTGTTGATGATAAAGAGCCTCTCTCTCATCATTCTCTGTCGCTTTGGTTGAAATCCATTGTTGATAACCTTCATTCAATATTTGATTGAAAGCATTGATAACTAATGGATTTTCCAAGATGTTTTTTGCATCTTGACCATCTCTTATCTGTTCTTTTTTAGTCATTATTTTCTCCTAGTTGGTTGATTCTATCTACCACATGGGCAGGTATAGTTTTTCTCCCAGTTAAGTAACCACGAATCTCGTTTTCTTTAATACAAGTGTCTCGTGATAACTCAGATACTGAAATTCTTTTTTTCAACATTAACTGTTGTAATTCTTCGTGTGTTATATCGGCTTTGATGTAGTGCCTTTTAATGTGTTTTTCCTCTTAAATTGTCTTGCTGTTTCTTCATGTGCTATTGCAACAGCTTTAATAGCTGGTGTATTCTTTTCTAATTCTCTACATAAAACCTTATCAAAAAACTTTGCACTTTCTATGCTCTCTGTTTCTTTTCTTTCTTTTTTGCTTGTTTTAATTTTTTTAACCCTTTTTTAGTATATGAATATTTTTGACCTTTATAAGTTGGCATTATAATAACCTCAATAGTTCGTTGAATGAATCAGTTGCTAAAACAAAAACTATAATAGCCCCATAAGCTATATACTTAAATCTAAATACTTCTACCTTTACATCTTTTAAATCAGATTCAATATGTGTTAAATGATTATTTTTAATATCACTAATATCTCTTTTAATCATTTCTATTTCAGTATTTAATTCATTTACATCTTTCATGCTAATGGTAACCTCTTTCTTTTAGGGTACATATCTAAAGCTATTGCTACAGCTTGTTTTTGTGTTATGCCCTCTTTTTTTAATACCTTAATTTTTTTAGAAATTAATTTATTTCTTTCTATTCGCCCGTAACCTGAATATTTTGGATATGACATTATTTTGGTCCTATCCCAACAGGTCTATCTTGTATTGCTTCAAGTGCAAGTTCTGCCTCATTAAGTGCAAGTTGTGATTTTTTAATTTTTAATTCTTCTTGTTTAAGTGCGAGATTGATTGCGGCTTCTTCTTGTTTTAATTTTAATTCTTGTGCTTTAAGTTGTGTATCAATCTCCACTTCTTTAGCTTGAAGTTGTAGTTTCTGAACCTCTATCTCTGCTTTTTGATTAGCAATCTTTTCTTCAGGGGTTGGTTCAGGTGGTTGCGGTGGTGGCATATTATCAGGATTAGATATAAATTGTTCTGAATTTTTATATCCTGATTGTTCTATAAATTCTTTAATAGAATTATATATATTTTGTGGCGTAACCAATGTTCCCATTCCACCATTTTGAACTAATTGTTGTATAATAGTCATAATACCTGACATCGTTTGCATTTTGCTTTGCTGACTACCACTTCCTATTCCAACATTGATAGTACAATTTAACTTATCTTTCCAACGAGATACATCTATTGGCACAAACTTATTATTTAATAAAACCATTTTTTCTCTATCTTCATACCTTTGTACTAATTGATAAATACATCTAAAGACATCTTTGATTCCTGTTTCTGCAAACATACGAGCAATTAATTCAATTCTTTGCATAGCAGACTCTGTGGCTGCTGATATTGCACCACTTGTTACATGAGAAGTCAGTACATCAGGATTGAGTCCTTGTGTCATTTTAGATACACCGCTTCTTTCTTCTCTTACTTGGTCAAGATATTTAACCATATTGAAAGCATCACCTGTTATTTGTGGTGATGGCAGAGGTGTTACTGCATTTGGTGCTCTCATCCTAACAATGCCACCAGGTCTTGAAGTAAGCAGGTCATCAAGTTCCACTTGCCCAGCTAACACAGCATATCTAGCATTGTTAGTTAAATACATATTGTCAAGAATATTTCTAACAATAGTGGATTTAATTAGCTGAATATCTTTAACTGTGTCTGCTACCGACATACCATAAAATTTATGCGGTATCGGTAATGGGCATATTGATGAAAAAGGAATATAATCTATTTCTATATTTTCTAATATTACATTTCCACCTTTTGTAATTTTGCGAAGTTCTGCAACCCCATCACCATCATAATCAATATGAGTATAACATTCTTCAATCCAAACCTGTCTACTTGGACCAGTACCCTCGTCAGGCGGTATGGAATCATCATCATAACTAAATCTTGCTAGTCTTTCCTGATTCCATTCTGCTTGTGTTTGAGAATAAGTGGGTAAATCTTCTACTGCTTTTGCATCATAGCCTTCTAAAATTAAATCGCTTATTGTTTTTTTAACTCTATGACAAATAAATTGAGCCGATTCTATATCAACCGCCCTTCTTGATATTAAAAATTCTTCAGGTGGCACAGCAACTACTTTAACTTGTCCGCTAGTTTTAGTTCTTTTAATCTTACAATCATGGGTTGTGATTTTAGGCGACACCATCGTGCCGTTTTCATCTAGCTGTGCTTCCTGTTCTAAATTTTCTGTATGTTGTAATACTTCTAAATCATCATTTGCTAATATAGATTGGTATTCTATTTCGGTTAGATTGGCATAGTTTTCTGTAGTAACTTCTGTCTTTTCTTCCCAATAATGTTTAATGATACCTGTCTTACTAATAAGGGCATCTTTAAAAGCATCATATAGGACTTTAAAGCCGTTATTTTGCTTGTTAAAGACATAGTTACAATAATCGGTAGCTTGTTGAGCCATCTCGACATCTTCAGGTCCTTGTGGCTCAAATTCAGCTACATTGTTATGCGTAGTAAATATACGCATTAAGCTAGGCATTATGTATTCTACTGTGTCTCTGACATCAGTTGTTACAATTTCTGACCGACCATCAATCTCATTTCCAAATTTTTCACCAAGATAATACTTCATAGAGTCCTCTCTTTGACTAGAGAGTTCACTATTCATGTGTCCTGTAGCTTGTTCTACTTCTGCAGATAAGTGCGAAGCGAGTTCGCTGTTGGTCATTTTCTTATTTTTTTTTGCCATTTATTAGTAGCTTCTTTTTGTAGGCTTTCTATGTAGGTTTGACTTCTTCTGAGCTGCCTTTTCCTTTCTATACCATTCGGCTCTTGCACCAGTTGGTTTCTTTTCGGTTGTAGTAGCTAGTTGTTTGTTCCATCTCATAGACCTTTTAACAGCTTTTTTTGGTTTAGGTCCTTTTGCTTTAGTTGCTTTTTTAACCCCAAAATAACCAGCAACTGCTCCTAATCCTGCGGTAAGTGCTTGTCTTGCTTTTTTATTTTTTAAAACTGCCCTAATTATTGGTAGTGCCATTTTTGTTTTCTCCTGTTATTAATCATAGGGCATAAATATAGAAAGAATCATCCCTATAATGTACCCAATAATGAATATTAATTTAATATTCATCGCTTATACAATAGCTACATCAGGACCTAATCGTCCTTCTTTGTGCCATTTTGATTTCTCAACATCTGCGTGTCTTATGCTCATTACTGCATAACGAGTAGCTGACATCAAATCATCCCTTATTTTAACCACCTTGCCATCTTTTCTATGATAGAGTCTAAACTCTTCAAACCAATCGTATAAGGTGTTAAATACTTTAAATCTGCCCTGCTCCATGCGTGTTAGCATATCCATCAATCCAGCTTCCACACTATTGCCCCCTTTCTTCTCGCCTAATGCTGGTGGATTTTCAAAGTGAAAAGGCAGCATATTAACATTAGCGTCCCTATATTGTTCTGCGAGTGTAATACCTGAGCCTTTGTCATGTTGGTAGCCATCATGTGGAAATGCTATAGGGATAAAGTGAGAGCCTTCTCTTTCGTTAATATGACTTGCATGATAATCAGGGGTTTGCTTTGCCATTCTATAACAATCGTAGATGTAGACTATATCCTCATCTCTATCCCATGCCACCCATACGACTGCTGTAGGGTGGTCGTAGCCAAAATCTATAGCCGCTATTCTTGGATAATGTTCAGGAATAATAAAGGGTTCACAAGCTAAATTGTCCTCAGAGATTGGAAATACCAGCCCTGAACCTATCATGGGTATTCCTTTAGACCTTAATTCTCTTTCATGCGGTGGCAGAGCAGCAAGGATTTGTTCTTTCATATCCTCAGTTAAATGTTCTGCATCTTCCCACCCAGCCGTAATGAGAGCCTGTAATGGCTTCAAATCGGTTGTAAAATTCTGTACTACCTCTGTCATACCTGATTCAGGCGTAAAGGTCAAATAAACCATCCCTCGCCTGTCTAGTGTACGAGTGATACATTGTGAATAGATATCTTGTGAGGGTTCTTCATCGAGCCATACCAAATCTATACTCTCCCCCATAAATTTTTCAGCCCCCATTTCATAGGCTTTGAAGGCACATCTCGACCACCCACCTGATGTATGCTTCACGAGTACGGAGGAATGTGCATTGGGTACACCAGGTTTCCTTGTGGTCTCACCTATAAGGTGTTTTGGGATGCTTCCGTGTCCTTTATCTCTAGGGTTGTCAGGCTGCCCAAATAATTCTTTTTGACAAATGTCTCTTGTGGTTTCATTAGATGCACCGCATACCCATGCTCTAATCGGTTCTTTAAACCGCCTCCCTTTCCACCAATCAGGATATAATCCTGTTAGGTGCATAGACATCTCCATTGCCCCCACATAAGATTTACCGACTCGGTTTGCCGCCATCAGTAGTCTTTGATTGGCATCTTTCCCTGCCTTGTGGAATAGTTTTTGGAAATTATAGGGTTTGTAGTAATTGAGTTTATATTCTACCTTTCTTTTTTTTAGTGTTGATAGAATCTCTTGTATTCTTTGTTTTTCTGACATTTGTTGGCTTGTAGACATAGTTGTCCAATTCCTATTATAAGTATTTTTTTAAGGATATCAATATCTTGTACTAAAAAAAATATAAAACACTATATGTTGTGTCGCCTTAAACAGCCGTAGGCTCGATTTTTTTTTACGGATAACATCATGTCAATACCTTTTGTTTTTCCCCACCGATGCGTTGATGGGAGATATATATAAAAGCTGAAAGGAAAAGGGGGTTAAGGGTATCATTATATTATAATATTAGAATATATAGAATATGAAGATAAAAAAATAGGTGAACACTAGTAGCTAGTGTCCACCTATTTAATTGTTATGGTATCATGTTAGTTTCTTTTCTAGCTGATTCCAATTTATCTTTAACATATCTTAAACCATGTTCATCAATTTGCTTAATGTATTTTGATTTAAGATTGTTTTCTATTTCCTGCCATGATTGATTTAAATAATTATTATGATGATAATAAAGATTTACAATATCATTTATTTCATCTTCATAATCTTTAAACAATTTTTTTACATCAGTAAAAATATAAGTTGTCATTTTGTTTTTTCCTATGTTAGTGAACACTAGCTAATAACATTATTAACTAGTGTTCTATTGTTTATAAAAAAAGTTTAAGCAACCATTTTGTTAAATAATGGATGATTTAAACTCTTCGCCACTTCCTGTTCTCGTGAATAGATTAAGTTATGTTTTCTGCCTGTTAGCTCAGAAGTTACAACTTGCCCAAACTCATTGAGTTCAGTTCCACACCAATCACTACTTCCAACATGGGTTGAATAATTTGTTAAAGTATTGTAAACACTCCATAGTGTAGAGCCCTTACCTTGCAATACTTTTTCCTTCTTGTATCTATTTAACAAATTAGTAAGTTTTGTCTTACTATGATAAATATATCCATCTACCATGTTACCTGATGGTGTTCCTAGCTTAGCTATTGTATCTTTAAAAAAATTTGATACTTCTTCATCTGTAACGCTAGTAGCTAACATCTTATCAAATAATAATTTATTATTTTCAAAACTAACTAAAGCATTTACAGAATTTTCAGCTAACCATGTAGGATTCAGTCCTAGCGTTTGTTTGAAGTGTCTTCTAATATTATAATCAGAAGTTACGCATCCATTCAAACACCACAATCTAATAGCACCAAAGATAGAAGATATTTTTCTACTTAAATCTAATGAACTATGAATGTTCAATTCAAGTTTTATAATATCGTCCTTCTTAGCTAGTGACTTTTCAATTTTGTTAAATTGAATTTTTCTATGCCACTTAGCACCATTATCATACAAGTTATCAATTACTGTAATATCAGATAAATCAAGATTAGATTTTCTTAAACCTTGATTCACTAATTCAGCGATATGATAATAAGCTGTTGGCTTGTAGTTCTTACCACAAGTTCCAATAACTTCGCCTGTATTTTTATTTTTTACTGCTCTTCGCAGGTCGGCTGGTACTTTAGCACCAGTAACTGTCTCCATCGGCTCTAGAACTACATCAAATTTAATTGAGCTAGTATCTAGTGCGTCTGCTTTTCCTATTTGTGTGTTTTCCATTTTCTTTTCCTATTGTTTAAAGTTAAAAATTATTCCACCATGTTTAATAGAAATAAGACTATCAAGACTAATTCTTCTAAACTGTGGAACTTTGAGCATTTCCTTTACTGTTAAAATTCGGTTATGCTCACCTTTTGCGTCTTTGCCTTTATCTTTGACAAATCTACAAACTATTTTTCTTTGCTCACCATTTTGTTTAATAAAAATAGCAGTAAAGATATCATTACCTACTGCGTCAATAATAGTATCTTTGCACCAAGTAAGATTTAAGTTTAATTGTTTCATAATTTTTTACCTATTAAGTTAAGTTAAAATTTTAGAACTGTAATATCCTCTAAGCCTTGCGACTAACTCTTGGGCTCTATGCCTCCGAAGTCCTACTTTATCCTGAGCAGTTCAGCGTGATTGAGCTTTTCTAAATACCCCCAATCATGCCTATTATATTAACATGATGAATATAAATTTGTCAAGATGTTAATACTATATATATAGTATATTTTTTGTTTTAGAATAGCTGTTAGCTAGTGATACTTTAATAATTTCTTTTAAAGGGAAGGAAGGGAAGACTATTAGCTAGTAAAGGGAAGGAAAGGAAAGAGGAAGAAAGTTGGGAGGCGATTTCTCGCCCCCCGTTTTGATATTATCCGTACCTTTTTTCTTCCTCCTGAATCTCTTTTTCAGTAAGATTCATTAGCCCTGAATTAAGATACTTTTTGAATCTACTTTCAAAGCACTCCAAAGCGTCCTCATAGGTTTTAACATGGGTAAGGTACTCGCCATCACCCGTGCTAATGTTATCACGCTCTGCCCAGTACAAACAGTCATGTGTCATAAATTCCACATTCCCTTTTGCATCTATTTTTTTAGACAAAACAAGCCACTTGTACTGTCTAGGGCTACCTTTGTGCCAACCGCCTTTATAAGACCAAAGGCTGAACTTTTTCATCGCCAGTATTTCTACTTGCCCGTTTGTACTGTCAAAAAAGTTTGGCAGGAGTTCCGCTATTTTTATCATCTCGTTGTTCATATTAAATTTCCTCCTAGTTAATAACCTATATTGACATAGCTACTACCTAATGTCAATACATTCTTTTATCTTTTTTCTACTAGCTAGAGACAGATAAGAACACGAAGAAAATCTTATCTGCCTCCTCCTTAACTAACAGGAATTAGCTCGAAGGGAAGAATTTAAAATTCTACAACTAAATCTTTAACTCTCATTGTTTCTCTCTCAATAATTCAGTTTCGGTTGGCTACTTTGGAGGGAGTAACTAATGTCGCATTTCGCCAACCTGCCCTCAATCAAGTTTTGGTTATCCCTCCACATTATTATGCCTCTTTCTCTTGTTCCTTAATTAAGCGTTTCGAACAACTTAACCAATTCCCAAGTAAGTGGGCTTTTCAGCTTCGGAGGTTAAAGATTTGCAGTCTCTAACCACCCTCTTGAGTATGTGTATATATTAACATAAGGATTATCTATGTCAATACTTTTTTTTATTTTCTTTTACTTCACTAGCTTATTGCTTCTAGCTAATATAAATATTTTTTTTTATTTAAAAAGGAAGGGAAGGGAAGGAATTAATTTTGAATGGAAGTAATTTATTTTGAAGGAAGGGGAAGGGAAGCCACTTCCGTGTGGCTTTTTATTTTCTCCTAGCTAGTTATCCCTTATGCAACTTTTTTTTCTGCTTTTTTTTCTGCTTCCCTCCAATAGTCGTGTGCTTCCTTTTCTGTTTTGATGATATCTTCTTTTTTTGATACAAGGCTTTTTTGATATTCCTCAACAAAGTAACAGATACCATATTTTTCATATAGTTCTATACTAGTAAGCCTATTGTTCCAATAAAGATAATGATTAAATGCACTATCCTCCAAAGATAAATCACCTTTCTTTTCAAGAGCGTCCTTTTCAGAATCACTTATATGACTAGCCTGACTTGTCATTTTAAAAAGAAGGTCATTGATAATCTTCAGGTGTTTTTTGTTTAATGTTTTCATATTTTTTCTCCTATTTTTGTTAGTTAATACCTTAAAGTACCATTAGCTAATCTTAATGTCAATACAATTCGTCCCTATCTAACAATTATTTTTTCTTCCGCAATTTTGCCACTAGCTAACAGTATTGTGTGTGTTTATCTTATTGAAAGGGAAGGAAAGGCTACTAGGTAGGGAAGGGAATCGCTACTAGGTAAGGCTGATTAGGTAGGATTTCTGAGAGAGGGGAAGGTGTGGGCATGGGTAGGTCTTTCAATCTCTCCTAGCTAGTATAATTGTGCAAATACCTATCCCTACTATTTATTATCTCTATTACTCTTTAGGCTAATAAGTAGGCGAAATTAGTTGTCTTTTCCGCCATTCTTATTTTATTACACAAGTGCAATATAATTAGAAATCAACAACTTTTAATTTATTAAGTAAACGCAACCCATACTATTAGTAAACTAGTTGCCAAGCTACTTAACCATGTATATAAAAATTCTCTATCACCTCTTAGGTATAAGACTATAAGTGCATACATAAGCACCATTAAACTTATTAAGAATAATGATATTAATATTGTTATAGTGTTCATTTGTTTTTCTCCTCTTTTATAACTCTATATGGCTCATTATCGTCTGTGTAGCCACTATCAATACAATCTATTTTCTTACCATGTTCAACAAAATGTTGGACTATATCCTCATCACAACCGTTATATGTCTTTATCTCTTTGATAAATTCATCATCAAGTTGTTCATCAGGTATCTCATAGATATTTTCTTGCCATGTATTTATTGCTATCTTCATTTGTTTTTTTCCTCTATTGGATTAAATTTTTCCCAAATACTCAATAAACTTATTTTCTTTTTCTATAAAAGTTTCTATTTCTTCTGCGTCAAAGTCTGATGCATCTTCTGTAGCTGATTGAATAGCTGTGTCATACCAATCTTCATCATTGTCATCTACTCTTACAATTTTATAAACTATAACTCTCATTTGTTTTCCTCCTCTTTTATTAGTTCCTTAAATTTATCTGGAATATTTTTATCGCAGAATTCATAGTCATAATATTGACCCTCCTTATATTCACCACAATAGCCCATACCTCCTTCAATATAAGTGGCTACAACATCATAACCCTGTTCTTTCATTTTAGAATATATAGAAATTGGAGGACTCCATG
>VTLG01015355.1_pt1 | contig 12343 bp, 14 predicted proteins | sample 4694571 | NCBI WGS metagenome assembly VTLG01 (sample SAMN12604809, study PRJNA352737) | marine metagenome | biome: ENVO:00000447; feature: ENVO:00000209|ENVO:00000569|ENVO:01000036; material: ENVO:00002151; isolation source: viral sequences binned using virsorter ... | reverse complement strand
TTTCTTTACGCTACAATAAAACTAAAATTACTTTCTAGCCGTGGCAGCCACCATAAATGCAACTGTAAAAGACGCTAACGCTAACAGCTATGTCACGCTTACAGAAGCCAACACTTATTTTGAGACAGTGCCAGACTCTTCAACCTGGACAGATAAAACAGACGATCAAAAGAACAGAGCACTAATATCAGCAACTAGATGGATCGACAGCTTCGTATTCTACGGAGATAGATGCGATGACGGTCAGGCACTAAAGTTTCCAAGAAATAATTATCAAGTAGATGGTGTAGAACTAGCTTGCAGCACGATTCCATTAAATATCAAGTATGCACAATACGAATTAGCTAGAGCACTGGCTAATGATACAGATGCTATGACAGGTAACACAGGAACAGATGGTAATTTTTCTGAAGTAAAACTAGGAGATATAGAAGTCAAATACAATACTGCAAGTCAGGGAACAGGATCAGTAAATAATATCTTAGATGTTTACCCTTGGTTACAAAGTTATTTAGGTGCGTATATACTTGGTGGAGCAGGGTCTTTTCAGATGAGGGTAGTTAGAGGCTGATGGCAGGACAACTAGACACTGCATTTAAGAAGATTGCAAAACAGATTGTTTCTGAACTTGGGAACTCACTAGATACTTCTATTGTTTACACAAGAAAAGGTGTATCTAGTTATAACAACGCAACTGGAGAATACATAACGGTAGACACAAACTATACAATTAAAGTACCTATCGAGTTTGTACAATCTACTGAAGAATCTGGGTTTCAGGAGAATGTTGCGAGACTCTACATAACTCCAGACTTGATAGGTGACAATCAACCTCTACTTCAAGATGAAATAACTCTCACATTTTCTGGATCGACAAGAGGAGCTAAAATAACAGATATACGCACACTGAAAGGTGGGCAAGAGTATTTGTTCCGTATTGATGTAATCTTCTAATGACTTTAGTAAACACACGAGCAGCATTTGAAACAGCAATCTTCGACAAGGTTCAAGACGCTGATCCTACCGTTACTGTAGTATTTGATAATACCCCATTTACAAAACCAGGTTTGAAGAAAAAATATGTAATGGTTAGTTTGGATTTTACCCAATCAACTACACAAGCCCAAGGAGCAGCACAAGATTACTATGCTGGAACAATTACTTGTGGTGTTATGACACCGAAAAATAAAGGAACAGCAGCAGCAGCCGAAATAGCTGAGTCAATAATAGATGGACTAACTTCAGTTAACTCATCTACATACACTGATACTTTTTCTGTTTCTCCCCGTGTTTCCCAGATAGCTGGACCAACCTCTGTAAGCACAGAAAGAGAAAGTCATTTCCTATCTGTAGTCAGTTGCAGTTTTACCGCCAATGCCTAACAAAGACATTTCACAACTTGCCAACGATCTAGAGCAAGACATGATAAGACTCAGAGGTAAAGTTGCTTCGGCAATGGTACAGGATTTACAAGCTGCTGGTCCTTGGTGGACAGGACATTTTGCTACAAGCTGGAAGATAAGCGAAACTCCAGTAGAACCAATTAAAAAATCTTCTGCAAGAAAACAAATAGCAGCAGGAAAAATACAAGAAGCTGACCCTGATTTTCTTGATTTTTTAGGTGATCCAGACCAACCTGTAGGAAGTGTGTACGATCAGATAAGGAAAAATCGTCAACTTCCAAAAAGAAAAAGACCGAAAAAAGTTCCGTTAGAAAAAGATATGTATGTGGGTAATGAAGCTGAATATGCTGGCTTTGCTGTAAATAATCCAGGAGCTACTGCACCTGTGGGAGAACCAGGAGGTGTAACTTATTCTGAGCATGAGAAGCTAGTAAAAGAGATAACACCACCTAGTAAAGATCCTGATTGGTACAAAATTTATATGGGAACTCAACAATACAATGACGCTATCGCACTGGCATTAGCTGAAACATTTAAAGCTAAAAATATAAGTTTTGATGCTGATTATTAGTAATAAGCTATACTACAAGAATAGATATCATTTTTTATGCCAACAACAAGAGCAATCGACAAACTAAAGCAAGCCTTTAGTATCGAAGAACGTAGTAGTTACTCTATTTTTAAGGGAGATGAACTGATATTAAAAGTATTCTGGTCGCCTCTTACAATAGCTGACAGAGACACAATAAACAATACACTATCAGCTATGAACAAGGGTCAAGAAGAAGGTAATCTTGATTTTGCTTTACAGGTTATTATTACAAAAGCAGAAGATGAGGCAGGTGCAAAACTCTTTACAGCAGGAGACATACCAGTTTTAAGAAGAGAAATACCTCTTTCTGTTTTACTGGATCTTATGACTAAGATGCAAAGCATGGGCGAGGAGGTCAGCCCTGATGCCGTAAAAAGCTAAACTAGAAAAAGATAATTTCATGTTTCTTCAGTTTTTTATCGCTGAGAAACTAGGATATACCCATAAAGAACTTCGTAATCAAATATCAGTTGAAGAACTGTTTGCTTGGAACGCATACTTTACAATACAGGCAGAAAGAGAAGAGAAGGCATACGAAAAAGCAAAGAGACAAGCCCAGACACGCAAAGTACGCTAAACTTGTGTTATCTAGTAATTTTTAGTAAGTGGCTGCCTCGAATTACAGTGTAAATATAAAATTAAATACGAAGCCAGCGATAGACGATCTTCAAAAGCTGGAGAAACGTGTAAACAGACTTAGAAGAAATTTAAACAGTCCATTAAGAATAGAAAGTAAAGCACAGATAATAGAAAAACAAAGATTAAAAGATGAAGATAGAAGAATTAGAAATCTTTTTATAAATAAAAGGGTAAGAGCTCAATTAAATGCTCTTGAAGCCAAGGGATTAAATCTTGCTCAATTAAGAGATCATTTAACCCAAAGTACATTTTTAAACCAACAGAAAAGATTTACAGCAGCAGAAAGCATAAATAAAACTGTTGCTAAAGAACTAGAACTAGAGCAGAAGAAATTAACAGTAGTAGAGAAGTCCAGAAAAGCTGCATTAAGAGGTGGTAGCACAGGATTTAAAGCTGCTTCTGGTTCTATGGTTCGAGGAGAATATGGTCCTCAAATGCTTCCAACTAAGGGTGCTGGTCAAGCTGCACAGGACATTGATTTTATAACAAAGCAGCAACAGAAGAGACTAGGTTTTGAAGTTAAGTTAAGAGACTTAGAAGCTCAAGGTGTAAATACCAAAAAATTAAGAGTGAAAATGGGTGAACTGGTAGATGCCCAAAACAGAGCAGAACTAGGATCAATAAAACTATTAAACTCCCAGATTGGAAAAGGCATAACTAAAGAAGTAAGTAAATTAAATATTTTAAGAAAGCAGAACAAGGAAAGATTACAGGCAAACAAACTACTGGCAAGTGAGTCTGTTGCTCAAGGAGCATTTAGCCGATTATCCGACAGGCAATCAAGAGATGCAGATGGTAGAAGAACATTTATGAATAATCCTTTTGCTGGATTTATGGCAAGAAGATTCGGTACGACTAGAGGATTTGATATGCAAAGTGCAATGATAAGTGGTGGCTTCCCCTTACTATTTGGTCAGGGTCCGATTGGTGCTGTTGCTGGTGGTCTTGGCGGTGGTATCGGTGGAATGTTCGGACAAATGGGTGGATTTGCAGGAGGTATTATTGCGACAGCAGCTGTTCAAAGTATTGTTAATATAACCAACAGCATTAACGAGTTTGGTGGTGCTCTAAATGATCCAGCAAAAAATTTAGATAAATTAGTTGAAAAAATAGGTAAATTTGATAGGGGAGTAGTTGAAAGTATATCTCAGCTTAAAAATGCTGGACTAACTGAAGTTGCAGGAGAACTTGCCAGCCTTACTTTGAAACAGGAGTTTTCAGGAATAAAAGCGATACAGAATCTTAATAATGAGATGTCTAAATTCCAAAAAGGTGCAGCAGCTTTAGGAACAAGACTAAGTATCATGGTAGCAGGACCGCTTACTGGGTTCTTTAAACTGCTAAATCTTATTGGTGGTAGTGCCGATGACGCTTCTGACACACTTAGAACATCAGACGCAATAAGAAACCAAGAAGATAAGTTAAATAAAGATTTAGAAAGAGAACAATTTTTACTTAAAGAACTTGAAAAAGAAGAGAAAAAGTTAGCCAATGTAGGATTCCGAGTAGGTGAGGAAATGAATATTAACCGTGTGATAAGTGAGATAGAAAGTGAACTTAGACTTACGAGAGAAAGTATAAGTGAGAACGAAAGATTACTAGAAATAAGAAGAGTACAAAGAGAGGTACTTCTATCTCAAGGCAGATTACTAGAAGGTCAGATAGAACTAGAAAAACTAAAAGCACAAGTTACTAGGGGAACTGAAGATGAGAAGACGGTGGCATTAAAGCAGAAACAACTAGATATGATGAAGATAGAAAACAAATTAGTAATAGCAAATGAGAACTTAAAGTCCTTAATAAATAATCCTAAAGCTACTGAAGCAGAAATAGAAGCACAAGAGGAAAAAATTAAAAACCTTGAGAGAGAATATGAATTAGTCCAACTAATAGCTAACGAGCGAATTAACGCAGCCGATCCAGCGATAAGTCGTATGGATGAACTAAATAAACAAATGCGTGATCTAAATGATGTAATTAAGCAGTCCGTGGCTTTATCTAAGGCAATGGGAGAATCTTTCACCGAGTCATTTAAAGGAGTAGTAAGAGGAACAATGACTGTGCAAGATGCGTTTAGAAATATGCTCAACAGAATAGCTGATTTCTTCATAGATACTGCTGCACAAATAGCAGCTACCCAACTGCAGAGAAGTATTTTGGGTCTGTTCGGCAATATGTTTAATTTCAGTACCACACCTATGAATGACGTTCAAGGGTATGGAGGCGGCATACCAAAGTATGCAGCGAATGGTGGTCCTGTAGGAATGAGGAATCCTTATGTTGTTGGAGAACGTGGACCAGAATTGTTTGTTCCAAATCAATCAGGAAATATTATCCCAAACCACGATTTAGCTGGTATCGGAAGAGGCTCAACAACTGTAATCGTGAATGTAGATGCTTCTGGTTCTTCTGTTGAAGGTGATGAACAAGAAAGCAGAGAACTTGGTCGTCTTATATCAGTTGCAGTACAATCTGAATTGATACAGCAAAAAAGACCAGGAGGATTACTTGCATAATGGCTACGTTTCCCTCAATAAAACCCACATACGGACAGCAAAAAAGATCTGCACCGTTAACTCGTACTGTTCGCTTTGCTGATGGTTATGAACATAGAATTTTATTTGGATTAGCACAACATCAAAATCCAAAAGTTTTTAATTTTACTTTTAATGTTTCAGAAACAGATGCAGATACTATAGAAACATTTTTAGATGCTAGAGCAAATGATAGTGATAGCTTTACTTTTACTCCACCTGGAGAAAGTTCATCTTCTGAATTTGTTTGTGAAAACTGGAGCAAATCAATACCATACAATAATAGGGCTACAATTAAAGCAACTTTTAGAGAAGTATTTGAACCAGCATCATAATGTCAGTAAACGCATCAGTATTTAGCAGTCTACAAGACATAAATCCGTCAGCAATCATTGAGTTGTTTACGCTTCAATTATCTACTGCATTACATGGTGCGAATACAATCTATAGATTTCATGCTGGAAGTAGCTTAAATGCTAACGGACAGATCGTTTGGGATGGTAATGCTTATCTTAGATTTCCTATAGAAGCAACAGGTTTTGCTTTTCAAAAAGGGCAGTTGCCAAGACCAAAAATAACTATCAGCAATGCCACAGGATTAATTTCAGCAATACTTTTGTCAGTTAATGAAACAACAACTGGTAACGATTTAACGGGAGCTACAGTTACAAGAATAAGGACATTAGCTAAATTTATTGATGCTGTTAATTTTGCTGACGAAACAAATGCAACTGCTGATCCTAATGCGGAGTTTCCTCAAGAAATATATGTAGTGGATCGTAAATCAACAGAAACTAGAGAAGTTGTTGAATTTGAACTAGCTGCTCCAACGGATCTTGCTGGTGTTCGGATTCCAGGTAGGCAAGCCACTCGTTCAATTTTTCCCTCTATAGGTACGTTTGTTCAATGACTTGGAAATATAAAGCACTACTTCATGCACAACGAGAAGATCCTAAAGAATCTTGTGGTTTGCTTTTAAATGTAAAAGGTAAAGAAAGATATTTTCCTTGTCGTAATCTTTCTATGACAGAGCATCAATGTTTTATTATCGACCCAGAAGATTATGTAAAAGCAGATAATACAGGAGAAATAGTTGGAGTAGTTCATAGTCACCCCATCACCCCACCTACTCCTAGTCAAGCAGATAAAATTAGCTGCGAAGATAGTAAGTTACCTTGGTATATCGTAAATCCAAAGACAGAACAGTGGGCATATTTAGAACCATGTGGATATAAGCCACCTTTATTGGGCCGTCAATGGGTATGGGGTATAACTGACTGTTGGAGTTTAGTAAGAGATTGGTATAAAGAAGAAAAAAATATCGAACTTAGAGATTGGGAAAGACCTACAACATTAGAAGAATTTAATAACAAACCCTTGTTTGAGGGCTGTGCTTGGCGAACAAACTTCAGAGAACTTAGACCTGATGAAAAATTACAAGATGGAGATGTTTTACTTATGAGCATTTTGCACCCAACTTTAAATCATGTAGCATTATTTTTTGAAGGAGATGTTATTCACCATTTAACCGATAGACTATCTTGTAGAGAGCCTTACTCTGAATGGTTGTTAAAATGTACGGGAAAGAGGTATCGCTATGCTTCGTAAAGTAAAACTGTATGGACAACTAGCAGAGTTTGTCGGGCATAAAGAGTTTGATGTAAAAGTTGAGAGTGTAGCTCAAGCTGTTAGTTTTTTAATTCATAATTTTGCAGGATTAGAAGCATATATGAGTCCAAAATATTATCAGGTAAAAGTAGGTAATGATGAAATAGGTACAGATGAATTAGGTTATCCTGTTGGTCAACAAGATATTCATTTTATTCCAGTTATATCTGGTGCTGGTAGAGGATTCGGAAAGATATTATTAGGGGCACTTTTAATAACAGGAGCAGTAATGGCAGGAGGAGGATTTGGTGCTTTAAAAATGTTTGGAGGAGAAGGCTTGGTTTTTGCTGGAGGTAAGTTCGGTGCTGCTTTGGGAGGCATGGCAATGAATCTTGGAATTGGTTTAACAATAATGGGTGTAAGTGAAATGCTTTTTCCATTACCAGAACCACAAAAATTTAATTCAGAAGAAGATCCGCAATTATCTTTTAACTTTAGTGGAGTACAAAATACATCAAGAGCAGGCACTCCCGTTCCAATAGTTTATGGTGAAATAATTACAGGAAGTGTTGTAATAAGTGCAGCGATTGACACTAATCAGGTAGAAGCATGACAGACGAAACTAAACTTATCAGAGGAGCAGGAGGTCCTCCAAAACCACCCCCACCTCCGTATCGTGCTCCCGATACTTTACACAGTAGAAGTTTTGCTACTGTTCAAGATTTAATATCTGAAGGTGAAATTGAAGGTTTTGCAAGTGCATCAAAAGAGGGTCTTACAAAAGGAACAACTGCATACGACAACGCAAGTTTAAAAGATGTTTTTCTTGATGACACACCTATACTCGCTGCTGATGCTACAAGTGCTAGTCCTGCCGATGCAGACTTCAACTTTCAGGATATAACCTTTAAGTCAAAGTTTGGAACGTCAAACCAAACTGCCATGAGCGGTATTCCTGCTGAAAGCAGATCGCCTACTGGTGTTTCTGTTACTGTAACTACTTCTTCTCCTGTTACTAGACAGATTACAAATACAGATGTAGACGCAGTAATTGTTACTTTAACTTGGCCTCAAATACAGGTAGCTGAAGATGACGGAGATATTAGAGGAGACACTGTTGAATATAAAATACAAGTTCAGCATGACTCAGGAGGGTTTGTAGATAAAATAAGTGCTTCTGTCAGTGGCAGGACAGCAGATGCTTATGCCAGAGATCATAGAATCGAACTAACAAGTGGCTTTACAACTGTAGATGTAAGAGTGGTTAGAGTCACAGCAGATAGCACAGATGCAGCAAGAGTAAATGCTTTTCAATTTACTAGCCTTCAAGAAGTAATAGATAACAGTTCAACTTATGCTGATAGTGCTTATGTTGCTCTTCGCTTAGATAGTAAACAGTTTAATCGTATTCCAACAAGAAAATACCGTATTAGAGGAGTAAAGGTAAGAATACCAGGAGCATCTGCTTCTGTTGTTTCTGCAACCTATACTCAATCCACAACTGTTGTAACTGTTAGTAATAACAATCATGGTTTACTTGTTGGTGAATCAGTAGTATTCACTGCAACTTCTGGTGCTGGAGTAGATGGTACTTTTGTAATTCAAACTGTGCCCGATGCAAATTCATTTACTTTAACTTCTGGCACTTCTCAAACTGTTACAACATCAAATTGCACGTTTGCTGGAACCCCAAATGTTGATTTAGCTACAGGAAGAATACGCTATCCAAGTGGTTATATTTTTAACGGAGTAATGGCAGCAGCAACCTATACAAATTGCCCTGCCATGTGTTTACTTGATTTACTTACAAACACCAGATATGGTCTAGGCAATCATGTAACAGACAGTAATTTAGATTTATTCAGTTTTGTAGCTGCAAGTAAATATGCAAACGAAGAAGTAGACGATGGAACAGGATCAGGTACAAAAGAAGCTAGATTTAGTTGCAATGTAAATATTCAAAGCCCAAAAGAAGCGTTTGCAGCAATAAATGATTTGGCTGGTGTTATGAGATGTATGCCAATATGGTCTGCTGGAGGTATAACTTTATCGCAGGATAAAGAAACATCAGCGAGTTATTTATTCAATTTAGCTAATGTTGGACAAGGAGGTTTTAGTTACTCAGGAAGTAGTTTAAAAACTAGACATAGTGTTGTGTCTGTTAGCTACTTTAATATGGATTCAAAAGAAGTAGATTTTGAAGTTGTAGAAGATAGTACTGCTGTAACTAAATTAGGAGTAATTACAAAGCAAGTAAAAGCATTTGCCTGTACTTCCCGTAATCAAGCAGCAAGATTAGGTAGAGCAATACTTTTTGCAGAACAAAATGAAAGTGAAACTGTTACTTTTCAAACTTCAATAGACGCAGGGATCGTTGTAAGACCTGGTTCTGTTATTGAAATAAATGATCCAGTAAGAGCAGGAGCTAGAAGAGGAGGCCGAGTAGTAGCTGCAACTACTACTACTGTAACTATTGATGCTGTTGGAGATACTACACTGTCTGATCTAAGTAATTCTGTTACTATTGCTGTGATTTTACCTGATGGGACAGTTGAGACAGGTGCAGTCTCAAATATTGTCGGTGCTGTCTTTACTGTAAATAGCGTTACTAAGTCTGATGGAACTACTCAATCTGCATTTAGTTCCGCACCAAATGTAAATGCACCCTATTTAATATCTAGTACTGACTTACAAACACAACTATTTAGAGTTATTCAAGTAGAAGAACAAGATAGTATTAGTTATGTAATTTCAGCCTTATCTTATGTAGAAGGAAAGTATGCGTTTATTGAAAATGGCACTGCTTTACCTACACGAACAATATCCTTATTAAGTGCACCAGCTTCTCCTCCAAGTAACTTAGGTGTTCAAGAAAAGATAGTAACTCTTAACGGTATGGCTAGAAGTAAATTAATTGTAGATTGGCAACCTGTAGATGGAGTTACCCAATATTTAGTTAATTATAAATTTGAAGATACTAACTTTATTTCACAAGTTGTATTCAGTAGTGATTTTGAAATTTTAGATAGTAAAAAAGGAAGCTATACGATTGAAGTTTATTCGTTTAACGCTGCTCTTACTTTGTCGACAAGTCCAACAAGCACAACATTTGTCGCTGAAGGTAAAACTGCTTTACCAGAAAATGTTTCTAATCTAACTATTGAATCTATAAACGACCAATTTGTAAGATTAAGGTTTACACAAGCTACTGCTGTAGATGTTCTTCACGGAGGTCGGGTTTACATACGACATACAAATTTGACGGGAGGATCTGCTACTTTCCAAGCTGCTCAAGATATTATTGAAGCTGTGCCTGGTAACGCTACAGAAGCAATATGTCCAGCACTTCCAGGAACTTATCTGGTAAAATTTCAAGATGATGGATTACGCTTCAGTGCAACAGAGGCTTTAGTTTCTATTACACTGCCAGAAATATTAGATTCTATAACTGTAAAAACTGATAGAGAAGATACAGACAGTACACCTTTTAACGGAACAAAAAGTAATGTTGTATTTGATTCTTCAAAAGGTGGATTAAAACTTACAGATCCTAGTGCAAATGCAACTGGAACATACGACTTTGTAGAAACTCTTGATTTAGGTGGCACATTCTCTCTTACTTTAAAACGTCATTTTCAAGGTGCTGGTTTTTATGTAGGAGATTTATTTGACAATAGAACAGCAAACATTGATACATGGACAGATTTTGATGGGTCAATAGCTAATGATGCCAACGCTGTTCTAGCTGTGCGAACAACAACCGACAATCCAAGTAGTTCTCCCACCTATGGATCGTTCAACACTATGGCTAATGGAATATTTAGAGGTAGAGGATTTCAATTTAGGGCAACTTTAGAAACTGCTGACGTTGCTCAGAATATGAATCTACAGCAACTAGGATATACTGCAACTTTACCATCGAGAACCGAACAATCTGCTGTTATCGCATCTGGAGCAGGAGCGAAATCTGTTACATTTACAGCACCATTTTTTGTTGGAACGTCTGGGCTTGGTAATTTAAATAACTTCCTACCTTCTGTTAATATCTCTCCACAAAACATGGCAACAGGAGATTATTTTGAACTTAGCAGTATATCTGGAACTGGCTTTACAGTTCACTTTAAAAACTCAAGTAATGCTAGTATTGATAGGAACTTTACCTACAGTGCTGTTGGTTTCGGTAAAGGAGGTTAACATGGAGAAAAATAGTTATTAACTATGTCTGCCGTAACAAATTACAATATCGAAGATAACTCAGGTCAAAACGTAAGAATTGACTTGAATAATGTTTTTGCTGCAATACAATCTAACAATTCAAATGGATCAGATTTAGCTGACTCTCAATGTGTTGCAGGAATGTGGTTTCTTAGAAGTGATACAAATATTTTAAAAATAAGAAATTCTAGTAATGGTTTTACTGAAGTTGGGAGTATAAATTCAGCAAATTTAGGATTACTTCCTGTAGCTGGTGGAACAATGACAGGCACGTTAACAACAGTTGATGTTGCTTTTCAAGGAGATAACTATAGTGTTTTATGGGATAAATCTGATGATGCTCTTGAATTTGCTGACAATGCCAAATTAGTATTCGGTTCGTCTTCTGATCTTACTATTAGTCATAATGGCTCAAATTCAGTATTTAATGAAACTGGTACTGGTAATTTACAATTACAACTAGGAGGATCTACAAAATTTGAAGTTGCATCAGGTGGTGTTTCTTTAACAGGTGGAGCAGCTTCAAATATCACTGCATTATCTGATGGTGCGACAATTACTATTGATATGGCTACTGCCTGTCATCATTCTGTTACTCTGGGTGGCAATAGAACCTTTGCTGCTCCTAGCAATCAAGTAGTTGGACAAAGTGGATCTATATTTATCACACAAGACGGAACAGGATCTAGGACAGCAAGTTTTAATAGTGCTTTTAAATTTGTAGGAGGAGTTGCACCAACTTTGTCTACTGCTGCTAGTGCGATTGATAGAATTGACTATATAATAAAATCAAGCAATGTTATTCAATGTGCGGTATCTTTAGACGTTAAATAAATGGCAATTATCCCTGGAAAAAAGAATTTTACTGTAGATAGGAGAGCAGACTTTCCTATAAAACTAACATTTAAGGACTCTACTGGATCGGCTATAGATTTAACTGGATATACTGTAGCTGCACAAGTTTATGATGAATCACGTTCCACAAAATATGCAGATTGGGCTATAACTTATACAGATAGAACTAATGGAATTATTGATATGAATTTAGCTGATACTGATACAGCTAACTTTACTCCGAATGTTTTATTTTATGACGTATTGTTAACAGATGGGTCGGGTAGCAAAAACTATTATTTAGAGGGTAAACTATTTATAAGTGAAGGTTACACAGCATGAGCAGCCCTAACAGAGTTCAAGTCAGCCAAGTTTCTGACGTTGTAACAGTTGAAATCACCACAGCTGGACCCCAGGGTCCTGCGGTAGCTGGTGTCAACTTTGATATATCTGGCAAAGTTGATGATGCGGTGCTGTATTATCACGCTGCTTCTGATACCATAAAAGCAGATAACACT
>VTLG01000353.1_pt1 | contig 12343 bp, 14 predicted proteins | sample 4694571 | NCBI WGS metagenome assembly VTLG01 (sample SAMN12604809, study PRJNA352737) | marine metagenome | biome: ENVO:00000447; feature: ENVO:00000209|ENVO:00000569|ENVO:01000036; material: ENVO:00002151; isolation source: viral sequences binned using virsorter ... | reverse complement strand
CCGGCGCCTATGTGGCTCAAGTCGAGACAGCGCCGGCCCCACTTTCCCCAAATCAAATAGAGATACTAAACACAACTTCAACGAGAATCCGGCCGGCCGGGCCATCCCCCTTTTTTTTAAAAAGGGGTCCCACTACTTCAGGTTGTATTGCTTGATTTAGAGAGTTAATGGTGGTAAATTCGTTTTGAACATCGTAAAAGATGCAAAAAAATTTTAAAATTTTTTTATGAATTTAAATAACGTTGATATTAGTCGGCTTCCAGCCGATGTTAGAAAGACCTTTAGACAGCTTCAAGTCTTACATGCACAAAAAAAGATACGGAATAAAGCTAGAGATGACTTTTTAAGCTTTGTTAAGTGTGTTTGGCCTGAATTTATAGAGGGGTCCCATCACAGGCACATTGCAAAAAAATTTAATAAATTAGCCACAGGCGAAATAACCAGGTTAATTGTGAATATGCCACCTAGGCATACAAAATCTGAATTTGCATCCTTCTTACTTCCTGCATGGATGGTGGGCCGTAATCCAAAACTCAAGATCATTCAAGCAACTCACACTGGAGAATTAGCAATTAGGTTTGGTCGTAAGGCAAAACACTTAATTGACTCTCCTGAATATTCAAAAATTTTTGATACCACTCTGCAAGAAGACTCAAAAGCTGCAGGAAGATGGGAAACTGCTCAAGGAGGTGAATATTTCGCTGCTGGTGTTGGTGGTGCTATCACGGGCCGTGGTGCGGATTTACTGATTATTGATGATCCACACTCGGAACAAGATGCATTATCCGAAACTGCCATGGAAAATGCGTACGAGTGGTATACTTCAGGTCCACGACAACGTTTACAACCTGGTGGAAAAATTATTTTGGTAATGACGAGATGGAGTACCAAGGACCTAACAGGAATTTTATTAAAAAATCAAAAAGAAGTTAAATCAGACCAATGGGAAGTGGTCGAGTTTCCAGCGATCATGGACCACGGAACTGAATTAGAAGCTGTTTGGCCTGAATATTGGAAATTAGATGAATTAGAAAAGGTAAAAGCAACCCTTCCAGTTGGAAAATGGAATGCACAATGGATGCAACGTCCAACTTCTGAAGAAGGAGCAATAATTAAACGAGAATGGTGGCGAAAATGGGAACATGACTATATTCCACCACTACAACATGTCATACAATCGTATGATACCGCATTTATGAAGAAAGAAACGGCCGATTTTAGTGCAATTACCACTTGGGGCATATTTTTTCCCGATCAGGACTCAGGTGCTAATTTAATTTTGTTAGATGTCATTAAAGGAAGGTATGAATTTCCAGAATTAAGACGAAAAGCACTTGAACAGTATAAATATTGGAATCCAGAGACAGTTATTGTTGAAGCAAAGGCATCAGGACTACCTTTGACCTATGAATTAAGACAGATGGATATTCCAGTTGTTAACTTTACACCGAGCAAAGGAAATGATAAACATGTTAGAGTAAATACGTGTGCACCTCTTTTTGAATCTGGCATGATATGGGCGCCTGATCAGAAATTTGCAGAAGAGGTTATTGAAGAATGTGCAGCATTTCCACACGGTGATCATGACGACTTAGTTGACTCTATGACTATGGCGGTAATGCGATTCAGACAAGGTGGATTAATCAAGCACCCTGAAGATTACGTAGAAGAAAAACAAGCGCCTAGAAAAAGAAGTTATTACTAATGCTTAAACAATTAATAAATTTGTTTATTAAAAAAAATGGCAGATCACCCAATGCCATAGAAATGTTACAGCTTAAATTTAAAGCAGCTGAACAGGCAGGAAAAGGAAAAGTTATTGAATTTCCAAGAGATAAAATTACGGACTGGAGAAAAGCAGGACCTACTACAGGAAAAAAAGCTGATGTGGTATCTTCAGGAATTGGTAAAAAAGATGAAGCTGCTAAAATTAGTAGGGATGATAAAATTATTGCTGATTTTATGGCAAATGCCGATCGAGTATATTATAGATTTGTAAGTGATACTTTAGCTAAAGTACAAAATGCAAGTAAAGACGAACAATTAAAAATAGCAAAAGACATTATTCATAGAAAAGGAATGTATCATAATTTAGATGAACAAGATGCAGCTAAAATTTTAAAAAGTATAGATCAAAATATAAAACCAGTAGAACCAAAAGCATACGGCGGACTCGCAGGCATGCTGGGGGAGAGAACTTCTTACAGAGTTGGAAAAACAGCTAAGAAAAAGAAAAAGGAACCAAGTGACAAAGATTTAAGAAATATGTTATTTGAAATGCGTATGATGCCAAATTTTGGAGAGCCTATAAACTTTCCTTACAAGTCTTTAGAAGATATTCCACCAAAAGTTTTAGCAATGTTAAGAAAAGATCCTAATTTTGATTTAGAAACTTTTTTAACTAAAGTAGGATGGAGTGATCCTGATAAAACTAGAATACAAACAAAATTAAAAGGTGATGATGAAGCATGGGGTTTATATAGTCCAATGTCTGATATGTCTTTTTTAAATTATCAAAAATTTGGAAAATCAGAACCTATAGGGGATGGTGTACTTTCAATAAAGTCACCGAGTGATGCTGATAAAGTTCAAACTATTCTACATGAAATGAGACATGCTAAAATGAAAGAACCTTGGTTCATGAAATCTAGTGCTGTTCCAAAATGGGTTAGAAAATATGAAGAAGCAGGTGGGCCAGATTATTTAGATAAAGACATAAAAGATGATTTTAAAAAATTTAGAGAAACTCAAAAAGATGTTTCAGGAGAAGAGTTATACGTTAGATTCATGGATCAACATTTTGGTGACGTGGCTGAAAAAGGAACAATTGCTGGATCAGATTATAAACCTTATTTTGATAAAATATTGAAAGACCATTGGGATCCTTATGCACAAAGATATAAAGATATTATAGAAGAAGAAAAAAGAGTTAAGAGTAAACCCTATGGTTTAGCAGGCGGTGGTCTTGCTCCCATGCTCGGTGAACCAACATACACGGACGAGAATCATAGAGTGCCATTGGATAATGGTGGTATGACATTAGATGAAGTAGCTGATGATGTAAAATTAGACAATTTTATTAAAAATTTAGATTTTATAGAATTAATGCGAAAAATTCCTGAAGGAACAAGCTTAGACACAATAGATGATATAAAAAGAAGATTAAATTATGAAAGAGGCATTAGTGTGGCTGAAGGTGGCCGTGTTCCATTCTCCAAGGGTAAAGTAGTAAAAGGTCTTGCAGCATTAATGGATGAGTTCTTTCCAGGAACCACGAAACTTGGAAAAACATCTAAATCCATGGCTCCTAAAACACAGTTGAAACAAGCGATCGCTGGGTTTCAGGAAAGAGAAAAGGCGGCGAAACTTAAAGAAATGATTAAAAATAAATATCAAGGTAGAATTGATGATGATCTTTTAAATAAAATATTAGTTGATGATAATCCACAAAGAATAGCAGAAGTTTTAGCAACGATCGATGAAGCATTACTCATGCAAGGAAAAGGAATGGGACCAGAAACAATTATGACAACTTTAAGAGATTCTTGGAAAAGAAAGAAAAATGCATCAGGCGGCCGTGTTTCATTATCCAGTGGTGGTGTTGCAGGAATGTTGGGCGAATGAGAAATATTTTAGATTATATAGAAAAAGTAAAACAGGAAAACGAAGGTCCAAGAATCACGGTTGCTGAACTTACAAACATGAACACACCAGATCTGGAGCAATCTCCAGATTCTTTTCTAAGACCTGGTGAAACATTAGAAGACTGGGATGTAACATTTAGAAGACCTAATGCTCAGGGTGGAAGGATACCGTTTGAAAAAGCAGGATCAGTTAAAGCATACCCCGATAGAATTAAAACTTTAGCTGTCCCAAAAGGGTATGTAACTGCAAAACAATTAGCTGAAGAGTTAGGTATTGCTAAAGAAACTTTAAAAAAATATAGACTTAAAAATTTACCAGTAGATAAATATCCTTTAAAAGGATTCATAGATGAAACTTTTAAACCGATCAGAGGAGCAGGTAATTATACTTATTATTTAAAACCAACAGAAAAAATGTTGGATAATTATTCTACTTTTAAAAATAAAGTAACTATTAGTCGTGATTTACTCAAAGATGTAGAAACATTACATAATAGTGATTTAATGAAAAAGCTTAGAAAAAGTAAAAAGAAAACACTTCCTACTTTAGAAGAAGTTGTAAAAGTTCTAGGTAAAGACGTAAAAGCCCATGGACGAGCGGCGAATGCCATGGCTACTTTATCAAAAATGTATAAAGGAGAAGAATATAAACTTTTAAAACTACCTAAGAACGAAAAGCTAGGAGAATTTATGTTTAAAGCATTAAGACAGGGTGGAAAACATAATCCTTATAAACAAGCTTTTTATCAATTAGCAATTGGAGAAATAGATAAAACTTTAGGAAATGAAGTTGGAACTCTTAAAAATTTTAAAAGATATTTTAAAGATAACTTAACTAAGTATTTAGGAAAAAATCATGGAGTTAGTTTAAATGAAGTAGCAAGTATAAGTGGTATGGTGAGAAACGATATGGCTGCTTATGGAGCGTTTGTAGATTTAACTAAAACAAAAATTAATGAGGGGTTGTTAGCAAATTTTCAAGGAACATTATCTGATACTTTAAACGATATTGATAAGTTAAAAGGGTCTGAAAAAAAACTGGCAATAAAGAATTTTAATGAATCAACTTTACCTAAAGCTAAAAAAAAGATAGCTGCTAATTATGGAGATGAGATTGCAGAAAGCATTCGTTTTACAGAAATAGTTCCTGGTACAAAATTAACAGATACTTATACGGCTAAAGATATAGCTACATGGAAAAAGAAACACAGTATTGATTTAAAAGCTCTTGCAAAACAAAAAGGTTATTATTTAGATGTTAAAGGCGCACGTCCTTTTACAGAATTTATAGAAGAGGGGAAGATAAACAAAAAAGGAGTTACAAAATTCCTAACCACTTTCTCAGACAGTTTCGACGCCTTAAGTCCACGATCTATAGCACAACTATCAAAAGAATTTGGTTGTGGAAAAAAATCTGGAGGAGGAAGTATCATGAGCTGTTTAAAAACAAACTTTAATAAAGCTCCTGAAAAATTTTTACAACGTTCCGCTCCTCTGGCTAAAAACAATACGAATTTATTTAACTGGTTTAAAAATGGTAGAAAGATTGCAAGAGGAACAGGTATAGCTCTTGCGTGGGAAGCAGCGTTTGCTCCTATCATTGGAGGATGGGGAAAACTTGAAGGATTAAGTAACCAACGAATACTAAATGAAATTGCTTATGGAATTCCATTTATAGGTGAAACGGAAAAAGAAGAATTTATGAGAGAAGCTGGTGGTGATGAAAAAGCTGAATTAGCTTATAAGATGCAAAGAATGGGTGAACTAGAAGAGCAAGAATTGCCGAATCTTTATCAACAAAGAGCGGATGTTATTAATAAAATGGCGAATGTGGAAGGAAAAAGTTTTCACCAACGTACAATTGAAGATGATATAAAAGAAAAAGAATTAGAACTTCAAGGACTAATAAACACTCCTGATTTTTATGAAGGTCCTGTTGGTTCTTATTATAATCAACCAGTGATACAAGGTGCTTTTGACTTAGAACAACAAACTAGAGAAAAAATAGCGGCGGACACAGCAAAGCGAAAAAAGGATGCTTTTGACGCTTTAAGAAACGCAGGTATTATAGCTGATAGAAACTGGCAGTCACAAGTTTCGTATGCAGGCGGCGGCAGAGCAGGTTACATGGGTGGTGGTATAACTGGAATACGTAAACCCCATGCAATTCCACCTGAAAGACAAGGGTTGCGTTCTATAATGATTAATGGTAAAAAATCCTAGGAGTATAAATGGCAGAAATAGATAAATCACTCCCGAACGTTCGACATGAAATAAAAGTACCTGGCGCACAGGCACCAACTGATGTTGACATTACGGAGCAACAACCAAGACAACCTGTAGAAGTAACACCTGACGAAGAAGGTGGTGCTACAGTTAACTTTGATCCAAGAGCCGTGAACCAGGCTCAGTCAACCACTCACTTTGATAATTTAGCCGACATACTTCCAGAAACAGTTATTGATCCAGTTGGCATTCAACTTAGACAAAATTACACGGACTATAAAATGTCTCGAAAAGATTGGGAACAATCTTACATTAAAGGTTTAGACCTTTTAGGTTTTAAATACGATAATCGTAATGAACCTTTTCAAGGAGCTAGTGGTGCAACGCACCCAGTTTTAGCTGAAGCTGTAACACAGTTTCAAGCATTAGCTTATAAAGAATTATTACCAGCAGATGGTCCTGTTAGAACTCAAATTTTAGGTTTATCTAATCCTGCTAAAGAAGCTCAAGGACAAAGAGTTAAAGATTTTATGAATTATCAATTGATGGATCAGATGAAAGAATATGAACCAGAATTTGATCAAATGTTATTCCATCTACCTCTCAGCGGCTCTACTTTTAAGAAAGTTTATTATGATGATCTTTTAGGAAGAGCCGTTTCAAAATTTATACCTGCAGATGATCTGGTCGTTCCGTATACAGCTACCTCATTAGACGACGCGGAAGCAGTGATTCATGTTGTAAAAATGTCTGAAAATGACTTAAGAAAACAACAGGTCAATGGCTTTTACTCTGACATTGAATTATCAAAACCAATGTCAGCTGTAAATGCAGATCAAGTAGATGACAAGAAAAGAGAATTAGAAGGAACTTCTAAATCAACAAGAGTTGAAAGTGTATACACTTTACTAGAGTGTCACGTTAATTTAGATTTAGAAGGTTTCGAAGATGTTGGCAAAGATGGAGAGCCAACTGGAATAAAATTACCTTACATCGTAACAATCGATGAAGGTAGTCAAAAAGTTTTGTCGATAAGACGAAACTATGCGCCCAATGATCCACTTAGAAATAAAATCCAATATTTCGTCCACTTCAAATTTCTGCCAGGACTAGGATTTTATGGCTTTGGACTCATTCATATGATTGGCGGTTTGAGCAGAACGGCAACGTCTGCTCTCCGTCAATTATTAGACGCAGGGACTTTATCAAATTTACCCGCAGGATTTAAACAACGTGGTGTCAGAGTTAAAGATGACGCTACACCGATACAACCAGGAGAATTCAAAGATGTTGACACACCTGGTGGTAATCTAAAAGATGCATTTGTATTTTTACCATACAAAGAACCCTCAGCTACATTACTGCAGTTGATGGGAATTGTAGTAACAGCAGGACAGAGATTCGCGTCCATTGCTGACATGCAGGTCGGGGACGGGAACCAAGGCGCAGCCGTTGGTACGACCGTAGCTCTTTTAGAACGTGGTTCGAGAGTAATGTCAGCAATCCATAAAAGAGTATACTCAGCACTTAAAAAAGAATTTAAATTACTAGCAAAAGTATTTGCACAGTATTTACCACCTGAATATCCATATGATGTTGTAGGTGGACAAAGAAATATTAAAGTTACAGATTTTGATGAAAGAGTAGATATTTTACCAATTGCAGATCCAAATATTTTCTCAATGTCACAAAGATTAACATTAGCTCAAACTGGTTTACAGTTAGCTATGTCTAATCCACAAATGCACAATTTATACATGGCATTTAGAAAAATGTACGAAGCATTAGGAATAAAAGATATTGATAGAATATTACCACCTCCTCCACCCAATGCACCTAAAGATCCATCATTAGAACACATTGATGCATTAGGAGGAAAACCTTTTCAAGCTTTTCCTGGTCAAGATCATAGAGCACACGTTACCGCTCACTTAAATTTTATGTCAACTAATATGGTTAGAAATAATCCAATGGTTATGGCTGCCTTACAAAAAAATATTTTAGAGCACATTTCTCTAATGGCTACAGAACAAGTTCAATTAGAGTTCAGAGAGCAGATTCAACAATTACAAATTCTTTCTCAACAAGCAGCACAGAACCCACAAGCACAACAACAAGTGCAACAAATGACACAAACTATTGAAGCTAGAAAAGCTGTATTGATTGCAGAAATGACTGAAGACTTTATGAAAGAGGAAAAAACAATTACTTCACAATTCGATCATGATCCACTATTAAAACTTAAGTCTAGAGAAGTAGATTTAAGAGCCATGGAGAATGAACGTAAGCAACAAGAGATGAAGAAACGACAAGAAATTGACCAAGCTAAATTAGTTCAAGCTAGAGATATTACGGACGATAAGCTTAAACAGGACGAAGAATTAGCAGAATTAAGGGCTGATACGTCAATTGAAAAACAAGAGATGGCTAATGAGAATAGATTGTCTCTTGCAAAAATGAAACCAAAGGATATAAGTAAATAATTATGATGAACTATAAAAAAGGTGGCAAACCTTTTAAATTTGATGATTCTAAAGTTGTTGTTGATCCTAGATCAGAAACAAGTTTTAGAGGAAAGTCTAACCTATCAGTAGGCACTAGAGAAAAATTTAAAAAAGGTAAAGCTGCTACTGGATATAATAAAAAAGAAGTAACTTGGTATTAGTATGTGGTTTAGTGCTATTAAATTAGCAATAAATGCTGGTAGTAAGATTTATGCCAATCGTCAAAAGACGAAGATGGCAATGTCTGATGCACAGTTAATGCATGCTGAGCGACAAGCTCGAGGTGAAGAACAATACCAGGGCAAACTGTTGGAAGCCCGTCAAAACGACTACAAAGACGAGGTGGTCCTCGCGATTCTCACGTTGCCCATTTTGGTGCTCGCATATGGTGTCTGGTCAGATGACCCGGCGGCTATGGAGAAGATAAAAATGTTCTTTGAACATTTCCAGGCGTTACCGTCATGGTTTACCAATTTATGGATACTTGTCTGCGCGAGTATTTTTGGTATAAAGGGAACACAAATATTTCGTAATGGAGGAAAAAAATAATGTCAAAATATTTTAAAGCATTGAAATTTTTAACAGGTGGTAAACAAAAAACTACTGGTACAGAAACTGTTAATCCATTTAAATTTACACCATCTAAAACTGAGGGAGAAAAATATCTTAAAAAGTTTAAAATTGACATAAAAAAAGATTCTGGTAAGTTTAAAAAAAGTTGGGGAAAAACAGTTGAAAAAATTGATGAGACTTCAAAAGAAATAAGAAAAAACCTTCAAAAACTTAAAGGTGAAAAAGTCACTGAGTCAGGTGTTTCAAAAGGTAAGGATATAAAAAAATAATGGTAAACCCAAGATATAAACCCTTCAATGGTAATTCAAGAAAGCCTATTAAAAAACAGGCCGAAGCAAAATTAAGCGAAACAAAAACAGATTTTGTATATCCTGCAAAGGAAGAATATATTGGATCACACATTAAAAGTGATCTAGCAGGTGCACCTGTTTCAAATAAAAGTTACGAAAAATATTATAAGGATTTGATATGAGAAAGTATTTTAAATTAGGTGGTGATACTCATGTAACCAAAGAAGGAAAAACCGCAAAAAAAGGTCTTTGGTATAACATTCATAAAAAAAGAGCCTCAGGTAGAAAAATGAGAAAAAAAGGTGCAAAAGGTGCACCTACTGAAGCTGCAATTAAAAAGAGTCAAGCATAATGCCAGGAACAGCTTTAAGAGGGTACGGAAGAGCATACTTAAAAAACGGTGGTGCTGCGTGGACTAGAAAAGAAGGTCAGTCTGCATCAGGTGGTTTAAATGAAAGAGGACGTAGGTCTTATGAAAGAGCTAATCCAGGATCTGATTTAAAAGCACCTCAACCAAAAGGTGGATCTAGAAAAAAATCATTTTGTGCAAGAATGGGTGGAATGAAGAAAAAATTAACCTCTTCTAAAACAGCTAATGATCCAGATTCAAGAATTAATAAAGCCTTAAGAAAGTGGAAGTGTTAAGTGAGTTTAGAAAGTGTAGTCTATAGACTACAAAGAAATTTAGATAAAAGAATACAACAATTAGCAATCTCGGTAACGTCCGGAGGGGTTGACAGTATGGAAACATACAAGTATATAATAGGACAAATAAATGCCCTAGAGGCAACTAAACAGGAAATCTCTAACCTGCTTAATGATAAGGAGCAAAATGAAGGAACAGTCGTCGACATCAACACCAAAAATTCATCTACCAAATAAAGAATTAGTTGGTCTACAAAGATCAGAAGAACAAAAAGAAGTTACAAAAGAAAAAACAAAATTACCCAAACCTACTGGTTGGAGAATCATAGTTTTACCATTTAAAATGGATGAAAAAACTAAAGGTGGAATCATTATGAATGAATCTACTTTAGAAAAACAACAAGTAGCATCACAATGTGGAAACGTACTAGCTATGGGCCCACAATGTTATATGGATAAAGAGAGATATCCTAATGGACCATGGTGCAAGGTTGGTGATTGGGTGATCTTTGCTCGTTATGCAGGATCACGTATACAAATTGAAGGTGGGGAAGTTCGTCTTTTAAATGAAGATGAAGTTTTAGCAACGGTTCAGGATCCAACAGATATCCTGCACAAATACTAACATAGGAAGGAACTATGCCAGAGGAAAATAAGATAAAAAAAGAAGATCCAAAAGTAGATTTAGATACTTCAGGACCTGAAGTAGATGTATCTTTACCAGAGGAAAAAAAGGAAGAAGTAATAGAAACCAAGGAAGAAGAAACAGTAAAAGAAGTAGAAAAAGAAGAAGTTAAACAAGAAACAAAGAAAGATGAAGATTCTAAACTAGAGGACTACAGTAAAGGTGTACAATCTCGTATTGCTAAACTTACTCGTAAAATGAGAGAAGCAGAACGTAGAGAACAAGCTGCTACTGAATATGCTCAAGCTTTAGAAACACAAAGAAAAGAAGATCAGTCTCGATTTAAAAAAATGGATACTGATTATTGGTCTAAATTTGAGAAAAATGTAAAAACAGGAATGGAGTCTGCTCAAAAAGAGTTAGCAAGCGCCATTGAATCTGGAAATGCAGAAGCTCAGGTTGAAGCTAATAAAAGAATTGCGACATTAGCATTTGAGAATGCTAAATTGGAGCAAAGAAAGTCGGAACCTGTTGAGGAGGAAAAACCTACTCAACAACTTTCAGACGGTGGAAAATTACCACAGCAAACACCTCAAAACCTCCCTGATCCTGATCCTAAAGCGGAAGAATGGGCTAGTAAAAACACATGGTTTGGTAAAGATAGAGCCATGACGTTTACTGCCTTTGAAATTCATAAGGATTTGGTAAATGAAGGATTTGATCCTAAGTCGGATGATTATTATTCTGAAGTAAATAAAAGAATAAAAGTTGACTTTCCGCACAAATTTGCTAAAGATGGTGAAGAGCATACGTCCAAGCCCGTACAGTCGGTCGCTTCAGCTCAGAGAAGCGTAAAACCAGGACGCAAAACTGTGAGACTCACTTCCTCTCAGGTAGCGATAGCTAAAAAATTAGGAGTGCCACTCGAAGAATACGCAAAACAAATAAAACTCACGGAAGGAGCGTAAAATGAAAAAAGAAGACAAAAAAACTTCACGTGCGAGTCAAACACGGTCAAATACTGAAAGACCAAAAGTGTGGACTCCTCCATCATCTCTAGATGCACCTCTTGCACCTGATGGATTCAGGCACAGATGGATACGGGCAGAGAGTTTAGGATTTCAAGATTCTAAAAATATCTCTGGAAGATTAAGATCCGGTTATGAATTGGTGAGAGCCGATGAATATAAAGATGCTGATTATCCTGTAGTCACTGAAGGAAAATATAAAGGGGTTATTGGGGTTGGTGGCCTATTGCTCGCTAGGGTACCCGAAGAGATCGCGAAGTCTCGAGCTGATTATTTTGCTAAACAAGCAGCTGGTCAGGAAGAAGCGGTTGAAAACGATTTAATGAGGGAAGAGCATAAGAGTATGCCAATCAATGTTGATAGGCAGACTCGTGTAACCTTCGGTGGTACAAAGAAAAGTTAATTTTTTAACTATTCCTAACTCATCGATTTAAATTAACCCGTTTACATTTTATGTAAACAATTAGGAGTAATAACATGGCTAATAGAAACTCAGCCGGATTTGGGCTTAGACCAGCAGGTACGTTAGGTAATACACCAGCTACTCAAGGTTTATCTCAATACTGGATTGATGCCGGTGCTACTGTTGATCTTTTTAACGGAATGGCGATGAAATCGTCAGGCGGTTATATGATCACTGGTGAAAGTGCAACTACTGTTACGACAATAGGTGTACTGCAAGGTATCTACTATACAGCAGCTTCTACTAATAAGCCTACATGGGCACATTGGTACGACGCAACAATTACTCCAGCGAACAGTGAAGACACTCAAGCGTTCGTTAATGATTATCCTTTCCAGAAGTATC
>VTLG01012551.1_pt1 | contig 12344 bp, 24 predicted proteins | sample 4694571 | NCBI WGS metagenome assembly VTLG01 (sample SAMN12604809, study PRJNA352737) | marine metagenome | biome: ENVO:00000447; feature: ENVO:00000209|ENVO:00000569|ENVO:01000036; material: ENVO:00002151; isolation source: viral sequences binned using virsorter ... | reverse complement strand
AATACTAAAATGATTCTATTCTGTACTTTCTTTTCTCTTATACTAAGGTCTATAGTGTCAAATATGTTCTCATCAATAAGTTCTTCAGCTTCATCAAGCACCCAACAGTTTATACCTTGTAATGATTTAAGAGAAGCAGTTTGATTACCTGATGATGTCTTTATCCCTCTAAATAGTATATCACTCTTTGTAGATGTATTGACTACTTCTGATTTGTTTATACTAAAGATTGTATCTAAACCTAATATACCTATCTTTTCTAAGAACTCAGGTATAATAGATAAGTGAGCAGAAACCATTGTATATCTTGTAAACAATACTCTTACGTTTTGAGACATAGTTAGTAGAGTTAAGAATACTGTTACTGCATAGGACTTACCTGATCCACGCCCACCTGTTATTATATAGTACCTACTATCAGATGAAAATAATGCACTATACTTTTTATTCAGTTTCGGATTCAACGAAGTTTATTATTGGTATGTTTAAAGTTTCGCTATTACTCGTTACATCAACTCTTTGCTGAGGTTTGCCATAGAAGTATTCAAAGAATAACTTAACTGCCCATTGTTCTTTATTCTTTAAACCTATCTCTAATGACTTTAAAGCATCAGGGTTCATAGGTGTTAAGTTCTCTATTAGCTTTTGTTCTTCTGCTTTACTTTTACGACCTGCACCCTCTCTTTTACCACCATTGTTTATTCTCTTGTCCATAATTGATTTAAATTGATTATTCAATTCTATTATATAATAGAAATTATTGATATTCATTTGGTAGCATTAATCTAATCCCTAGATCAGACAAAGCCCATATTCTTATTTGTTCTGCATATACTTCAAATGATTTTGTGTTTAAAGATGTTGTACTTAGTATTTTGTTTAGTCCTATCTTTCTGTCGTTTATCTCTATCATTTCCCATTCATTAAGAAACTTTGCTCTAAGTATATCGTGCATTTCATCATTAAAGTAACCTAACTCTTGTGCTAATACTTGTACTATACATTTCCAATAGTAATTGTTCTGTACGTTTGATCTTGTGTTTCTGTGTTTCTTAACCTCTACAGTATAAGGGCTTTCTATATCTTTTAAATAGTTTACTAATTGCATCTTATCTTTTTTATCGTGAATTACAAATTTCATTAGCTTGTAAGTTTCTCTTTAGTGTCTTTCCACATTCTATCTTTTCTTTTACTTAATGATGGTTCTGTTCTTCTTATATTAGGAAAACCACCGAACTCTTTAGACACTTCTTGCATATAAGCACCACATTGACATAATGCTTCTCTTGTTCTTACTTTACCATCAACTACTTCTAATGTAGCTTTAGATAGTTTTCTTGTGTTACCACAAACATTACATACATAATTTAACATAGCTTTTGTTTTAAAATAAAGGAGAGCATTAACATTTAATATTATTATTAATGGCAATATGCCTACTCTCCCTTATTATATATGACTTATTCTAACATTCTTCTTCTTCTTTTGTTCTATCTCATCTAACTCAAATTCTAGATGATGTATAGCTTTCTTTATACATTGTTCAGGACTATGATGTTTAAAGTTTGCTCTTAGTAGGTAGGTAACGGCATTCCCTACATTATAAGTAAGTTCCCAATCTGATATAACTTTCCTAGCTTCGTATTTATAATTTTTTCCTATATAATAATCAGGTATTTTATTTTTCATATTCATTTACTATTTTTTTAATTCCTTGATAGCAGTTATTTAAACAAGTACCACAATTACTTGTCGGTTTATAGTTAGTACCAAATATTGTGTTGTATAACTCAACCATCTTTTTTTTTACTGTTACATTCTTTGCTACTCCTGTCTTTATATCATCCCAAATCAATAGACATTCTTCTATTAGTTCTTCAGGAATATCATCAGGTCTTTCTACTTCTGTTGTCTTACTCCAATACTTTTGTGGACATTCCATTACTCCTATCCTAGCTTTTACTTTCATAAAACATAAACACACTTTACAAGTGCCTGTAGGTTTAAAGTAATATACACACTCTCTACATAATGCTATACGTTCTTCATATATCTCATTTTTTACAAAGAAGTTAGTCATCTAATAATTCTTTAAGTTGCTCTCTTACTTTGTCTATAGTCGTGAACAAACTGTTTCTACTTATACCTGTCTTTTTTGCTAGTCCTGTAAGTGTGTTACCCTCATAGTAGTATAACTTAAATACATCCCTATCATACCAATACACATTCTCTAATGCTTTATCTATTTGTTCTAGCTTTTGCCATTGTTGGTATTCTTCAGGATTAGGTATATTGTATAAGTGTTTCTCGTTTGATGTTTCTCCTGTTTCTGTTATGTCGTATGTTATAGAACTTGCCTGTGCATCTAAGTTAGTATAGTATTTCTTATACTTATAGTAGTACGGACTTCGTGGACTTGTAAAACTTCTTCTCAATACTACTGCACCATATCTTATTAATCCTTTTTGTCCATCTTTATTATATATGTCTTTTAATACTGTAGGATTCATTTGCAAAAAGTATAACATTAATTCTTGTACTGCTTCTTCTATCTCGTTTATATCTTGTGTAAAAGTGTAGGACATTTCTACAAATGTCTTTCTACAATTTGATACTACTTGATATATCTTATTCATTGTTTTTTTTTATATCTTGTAAATCTCTTACTAATAATTCTAATCCGTTATCTAATAATAGTTTGTATGCCCTTATAGCTTCTATGTTTCTTTTAGTTTGTATACCTGCAAAATATCCATTTACCATTACAGAAGTATTTATAGGTATTATCATTAACCAATCATTCCAATTTGCCTGTTCTACATCTTTGCCATAACTATTATGATATTCTATAATAAGATCAAGAACTTCCTTAAAGTTTCTATATTTTGTTTCTGAGGATATATCTTTTACAAATGATAACATAAGGTTTAAATAATCGTTTATTATTATTTGATGTGTAGTGTTTGCAAATATTGGTTTCTCCATACTCAAATATAGAAAATTAATTACTCTATATTCTTTTCCTTTTTTATTTTATTAACAAGGTCTTTGTAATAACTTATCTTTTCTACATAATCTATCCTAGTCATTTTTACATTTACCTTAGACATAAACTCTAATTCTTCAGCAGTACCTAATCCATACTTAGCATCTAAATACATTCCGAACTTATACTGTTCTCCTTGACCGAACATATTACACTTGACACATTGTACTTGACAATTCTTTTCATCCCATCTTGTGTTATGATGTCTACGAGATTGAAAGTGTCCGTTCTGTAGTTTTTTGTAATGATCTATTTTACCACAAGTAAAACATTGAGCAACACCTAAATCTGTAGCATCCCTTAATCTTATATATTTAGAAAACCAACTATCTAATTCTTTTTTAAGTTTGCTTACAGGTTTTTTTATCCCCATATTAACTTTTGTTCAAACTGAGGTTTTGGTTTAAAGTATAGATATTTAGCAACTGTTGTTTTTCTTCCGAACCTAGTTATAAATTCTAAATCAGTTGTATGAATATTGTAACCTTGCTTTTTTAATTTATATATAATATCTGCTAATCTTGTAGCACCATATAATTTAATAGCTTGTAAACTTGTTATATGACCATAGTTTTTTAAGTGCCATTTAATTGCATCTGTAGCACAACTTATTTCATTTTCAGTTATAGTTATTGTTTTCATTTTGTTTTCTTTTTAAATTTATAAATTACATAACTTAATACAGGAGTTCCTAATAATAGTGTTAATAAACTAGGATGTGGTTCTCCACATAATCCTGTCAAGTGTCTTAAAAAATCTATCATTTTATTTGTTTAAATTGTGGTTGATAGAACTCTACATTGTTTTGATTTAATGTTTCTACTTTATATATAGCTTCTGCAATTCTTTTCTTATGTTCTATTATCCAACGATAAAAAGTTCTTATGTTTAAAAAGGGATCAAAGTTACAGAACCTTACTCCTTGATAAAAGCTATCAATTATTTGTGTAAAATACATTCTTCGGAATCTATTTTCTTTCTGTAAATCTTCTGCTAGTATTTTAGCAAGAGAAGCCATTGTTTTGGCATCTGCTCTATGTCCTAACTCTACTGATGTCTTAGCAATTAGGTCTAGTGTTTTTTCTGTTAATTCTTTAAGGTTTTCGTTTTCTAGTGTTTTCATTTATAATTTATATTTAGACATATCATTTTTAATAATCGTTCTATGTACATATACATAATCTCCTGTAGGTTCTCTAAATCTTTTACCTATCTCTATCTTTCCACTATAATTAAAATAGTTATTCAAATCTATAGTATTTTTTTTATATAACTTTTTTAAGTATATCATTTGCTTGTATTCATCTATCATAATAAGTTCTTAGCTTTTTGCCATTCATCTATTTGTGCATCTAATTTAGATGTACCTGTTTTTTTACTTTCCCACTTTGCAGAATTTTTTGCCCAACGTGAAAGTCGCAACTTTACATTAAAGGTAGCTTGTTTCTCATACTTCATTTTAGCATTAATTCTTTCAGAACTTTTTTCTGTCCAATAATCTATAAACTCTTGTTTCATTTCTTTAGGGTAATCAAAATACATAACGTGATTAACAAAACCATCCCTCTTAGATATATTATTACTTGTAGTATTAATACTTGTATTATTATACTCCGTGATTTCGTGTATAGGGTTATCCATCTTTTTCAGTATACCTATACATCTTTTCGTGATTACGTTCCTTAAATCTCTTTCTATTTTAACTGTTATAAAACCTTTCTTTTTAAGTTCTGTAATCCAAGCACTTATAGTATTTTTATTTACATTATATAAATTAGCAAAGTAATTATTAGAAGCAAAGCAAAATCCGTGCTTATTACTTAATGCAGTTATTTCTCCATATAATAATTTAGCATTAGGTTTTAGATCAGAATACCTAACGTTTGCAGGTATTATTGCGTAGTAGCTTGGTTTTTCGTTCATAGTGTTATAATTTCTGTAGAGTAATCTACTTCTTTTAAAGATTGTTTAATTATATCAATATTTTTTGAAAAATCCAAATAGCTAGTTGGTAATACATAAGTTGCCTTACCACTTTTAATCTTAATTTTAACTTGTGGACTTGCACAAATCTTTATACCTGCATCTATTAAAGACCTACAAATTTCTTTCCTACTTTCTAATACAACTTTAATTTTTTCGCTTTCTGTAAAAGCATCATAAACTTTATTAAAAATATTTCTATAATAAGGAAAACTAGCATAATTAGATTTATGAGAGTTCTTATAATGTAATACAGAAGTACGATCCTTTTTAATTATATCTGCAATAGTAGTAACGTGAATATCTTTAGTCATTATACCTATAACACTTGCAACCATTCTAGGTACTAATATTTCTTGCTTCCTAGTTTTAAAAGCTAATGAACCTTTTTGCAACCCTACTATATTAGTAGTAAGGTCGCAAATCAATTCAAATTTTTCTCTATTAGTCATATTAAAATGGTAGGTCTGAATCAAACTTTTCTGCTACTTTGTTTATTTTACTTTGTGCAGGACTTAATCCCCATACCCATTCATAAAACATCTGTGCGTTTTTTAGTACATCTTCAGGACTACACTTATTATCATAATCAACTGCTGCTTTCAAACTTGATTGTTTCACAATAAGTTTTTGTACATCATCTTGTTTATGACTTGATTGAGTTTGATTCTTTTGATAATCTGTTACAATCTTAATACTTCCCTTGTCGTTTATAGTATAAGATATATCTTGTCCTACACTTAATTTAGAATCATTTGACTTACGATATATTTTACCTATATCTCCGTTATCTAATTCTACTTCAAATACATATAGTTCTTTAAACATCCCTGAACCTTGTACGTTTACTACTTTACTATTTTTCATATTTATTTATTTAATTATTTATTATCATATTCCCAAGCACTTAAACAATGCTCTCCACATTCACTACAGATTTTATCTGCATCCATATCTGCTTCACAACAGAAACTTTTTTTACTCCATTCTTCTTCACATCCACATTTATCATAATCTCCACATATTACACATCTTGTTTGTTCATCAACGTATATATCTAACGTAGGATCAATACAATTCTCGTAAGTTGCTTTATACCAATTTTCGTAACTTATATCCATTGCATAATTAATTTAGTCATACATACAACAAAAGCTACTGCTAAAATGCTAGTAGCTAATGTCTTTAAAAATATATGTGTTGAATTAGGAATTACAGAAACGGCATAATCTCTAATGTGTTGATGTTTAAAAAACTCTACAACTTCTTTAGCATTAAGTATATACTCGTTTCTATTTTGTCTATTTATTACTTTATAATTTGTTTTCATATTAGTTTTAAAATTTATACAAATATATAAATAATTAACTAAGTAATTAACTAAGTAATTAAAAAAGTTATTAACAATTTAGATGTTAATATTTATAAGTTATTGATTATAAAGGCATTAAGAGGTTTAATGGAGTTTGTCCATTATTAAGAATTACTGCACATCCTATTGCAGGTTTTTTACCATACTTTGCGTAAGCCATAGCATAACTTTCGTGGTCTATACCACATCCTGTCTGTAAGCCAAATACTCTAAAATTTTGTCCTACATAATGTTCGCAATATGCTTGTGTGTGTAGATGTCCTTGTACTGTGTTCATCATATCTGCTCTACACTTTGTTCTTGCAGTACCACCTTCTCCGTGTATATATTGTACTCCATCTTTAACATATCTTTCTACAAAATTCCAATTAGGTACTTCTAATACTTCTTTATATGACTTAATCCATTTGCTTGGTATTGCTGAAGTTTGACTCTTTCTCATTATCAATCTATCATGGTTTCCAATAATAACAGTTGCTTTATTAAAGGCATTGTACCACCTAGATATTCTCTTAATAGCTAATTCTAGCTCATCTAAACCACCCATACCATCTGCTGAGGTTTCGTGGTAACTTGAGTAGTGATTGTCTATTATATCGCCTATAAACACTATCTCCGTGCAATTATAGATGTGGTATTGTTTTATACACCAATCAAGATACGAGTCAAGACAAAAAGGTTCGTGCAAATCTCCAATGACTAATACGTTACTTAACTCTTGCTCTCGCAATTTTTGTATGACCTGTATCTCGTGTGGTTTTAATCTGTATCTATTACTTCGCACTATCTGCAATTCCTTGTCCAACAACAAGAGTTAAACAAGCATAAAATAATTTAGAAGCAGTTTCTTCATCTACACCTAAATAAGTTACTATTAATGGTATTACTACAGAACTAACTGCATACCAAAACTTTTTACTTTTCATCATAGTTAATATTAACCAATTTTTCATTTTATTTATTTTTAATTAATAATTTAATGTTTTCGCCACCTAAATTAAGTATTCTTCTCATTAAAAAATCCATAGCATATTTAGATTTACTAACAAAGTCCTGTTCATTATTAAAACCTACTAGAATACAACCCTGTGTATGTTCAGGTTTATTACCTCTATGAAACAAGATAAAACTTCTATCAGGCACTTCCTGTACTATAAGATGTAAATAATCTCTTGTAGCACTCTCTCTCGGTGTACGTAAGCTAACTTCATAACTACCTGTAGGTATGCAGCTAATATTACGTTCATTATTTATATATGGATTCTCTAAAGTATCACATACATATTCTTCGTTCAAATACAACCTACCTATAATAGATTGATCTGTAAATATTTCTCTCTCAAGAACAAGATTAACCTTGCCCTCTTGATTTTTTCTTAAAAGCATTTTGTGATTGGGAAGCATTTTTTGAGTGTACTCCTTTACGTTTAGTACGAGTTTTTTTTACTACTGTGTAAGATTTAATTTTTCTTGGCATCCTTCTTTTTTTGACTATACCATTTATCTACTGTATATGCAATAGAAATTACTAACAGAACAATCTTTAAAGCTAGTTCTATATTAGAAAATGTTGTTACACTTAGGACTGTTCCGTTTACTGCTGCTACTTCTAGAGTGTCCTGTACTGTTTTTTGTATTGGCATTTGTCAAATATGTTTTTAATTTAATCTTATTTACTTCTTTTACTTTATATCTTTTCTTCATTATGTAAGATCAGGTGTTAAAAAATCTCTAAGTGTTATTTTATCTCCTTGCATTTTAGGTCTTTCTAAATTCATTCCTGCATAGTATGCGTTGCTATCAGGAGATACATCTGCACCTGAGTTTGTATTGTATTCAGGGAATAAGCTAATATTATTTTTAATATACTCTATCATTCTTTCCATATAATACTCTCCTGTATTTAAAACCTCACTTCTTAGATGTTGTGCTTCTTCTGTAGTTAAAGCTACTCCGTTTTCTGATGTCTTAGAATATATGTTACCATTCTCTATTTTAAAACGTAGAAAAGGTATTGCGTGATATAACGCAAAGTTAGGTAGCATATCTCCAATATAAGTATCTAATAATGTTTTGTAGTTAGCATTAGCAGGATTGCTTATAGTACCTGCCGTTATTAGGTCTTTAATCTTTTGGTTAAGGTCTGTACCTAATTTAGTTTCTACATAAAGTTTCTGTGCTTGTTTTACAAAAGGTAGTAAAAAATCTACATCTACATTCATATTGATTGCAGTTGAATCCTTTAATTTATCTTCTGATATAAATAGAACGTATGCCATATTATCTCTTTTTTACAAATCCGTTATTTTTCATTCTTTTCGGTGCTATTGCTACTCTCTTGTCGTTTTTCTTAGCAGTAAATCCTTCACTTCTAGCTTTAGTATATCCTACTAAATCTGCATCTTTAATCTTTGTACTTACAGATATACCTAGTTCTGTTCTGTATATTTGTCTTAACCAAAAATGATGACAATTACCACCACCTTTATATAAAAATATATCGTAAGTATCTGCACCACCTTTACCCCAACCTGCATTTACTCTTTTTGTACTCATTCTAGCTATATCTTCTTTTCTATATAATTTCTTAGCAGCCATCATCTTTTGACAAAACTCTCTCTGTTTGCCTGATTTTCTACTTAAAAAATTGTCTTGTGCATATACATAACGTACTCTATAGTAGTCGTATGTTTTTTTAGATATACCATCTTGATCTGATTTACTGTCAGGTCTAGCAACTCCTGTAGTTGCTAACTCTACTTTCTCACTAGCTATTTGATTTAGTTCTTCTTCAAAGTCAAAATCTGCGTGTTCTCCATCTACTACTTCTTCATCTATTAGTTCCCAACCTTCAGGTATATCCTCTACAGTTTCTAAAAAAGCATCTAACTCAGTTTTAGCTTTTATAGGTACACAGTTAGGTACTTTCCTACCATCTTTTATTTTATGTCCTATAGGTTCATATCCTGATTGACAAGGGTTCGGTGTTATCATATCTACATCTTCATAACATTTCTTGTCGCATTCTTTTTTCTTATCTCCACAATCACAATCTTTTAAATCTATTAATTGATCGTGGTTTTCACAAGGCATATAATACTCATTACCATCTTGTGTATGTATATGATGTCCACTACAACCTAATCTTTCTGCTTCTGCTTCTGCTTCTTCTATACTGTCAAATAAAGGTAACTCTTTACCATCAGAAACTATTGAACCTACTTTCTCTAAGTTATAGTTATCTTCATCTTCAGCAGTTAGTTCTTCATCATTTAAAGGTTTTAGACCTAGTTCTTCTCTTATCTCATCTTCAGTCATTACTTCCTTCATATCTTCTATAGTAAACTTAGATGTGATAGGTTTAGCTTGTACAAAAGAGAAAGGTATGTTAATACCATTTACCTCAAATATTTTAGATAATGTTTTTACTATGTGCCTTTGGTAGGGTACTATTACAGTATTTAAATATATTTCAAAAGCTGCATTCATCTCATCAACATTAGAACCTAGCCCTGTGTCGTTTTTAATACCCATAAGCATAGGAGAAGTAACTCTATGACCTGTAAGTATGTTTTGTACTAAAAGTTCCTGTAACGCAAGATATTGCTTGTCTGCATTGCTTACAGTAATTGGTGTAATTTCAGGAGTTCTAGTTTTATCATCTGAGAACGTAAGTACAAACTTACCTGAATTACTAGCACCTGTAAACTTTTCAGCTAAACTTCTTTCTATTTGAAATCTCTCCTCTTGTGTTGGTACTCCATTTGCAAAGCTAATCATATAGCTTCCTGAAAAACCATTAGATATATTATTAAGATGAAACTCAGCAACTCTTTGATCTACTAAAGCCCAATTATTTGCAGCTAAGTAATCAGGAGTATGATAGATGTCCATATTAGGACTGTATAAACCTGTATATAATAACTGACTAGGATTAGTTCTATCTTTAGTATTAAAAGCAGACAACTTCATAGGTTTGTTGACTCTTGTGTTACTCCAATCTGCACTTATATAATAGCAATCTATTTTACCCATAGCATTAGGTCTAGCTGCTCTTACTCTTTCTACAGGAACGTGGTGTATCTCAGCTATTTCTGTCTTAGCTTTATTCCATATAATATGTAAAGCAAATGCACCTTGTAGCTTAAAGTCAAATGAAATCTTTTTAATTACTTCGTGTAGTGTTTCTTTACCATTAGCTTCAGCAAAGAATTTTTTAAGTTTAACAAATTGTTCTAGGTTTTCGTTCTCATCTACTATTATGTCCTCTCCTGCAATCATTTCAGCAGTAGTGTTTATAATAGCAGCGTGTGTACTAGAATTGTAATATAGATCAATTAAGAACTGAGGATAAAGGTTTCGCCAATTCTCCGTTCCGTATTCTATATACTCTCTCCCTCGTACTTCTTGTACGACAGGACTTGTTTCACTTGATAAATCTACACTTAGTATATTTTCCATAATTTATTTTATTCTTGTTCAGGTGTCCAATCAGAACCTCTTACTATTGCTAATATCTCCTCGTGAGTATATTGGTCAAGTCCTTCTAAAAAAGATGGAGTTTCGCCCATAAATTTAGCAATAAATAATGTTTCATCTAATGACTTTCTAATAGTTGCAGGACTATCCTCTATAATTTGTGAAAAATCACATACAGGGTTGCCCTCTGCATCTACTTCTGTCAATAAACTTGTATTTGGTGTTGTATATATCATAATTTTAATTTTTTAAGGTGTATCTTCTACTATATCTGATGCAGACATATTAGTCATAGTACCATAGTTGTTTTCTGTAAATAAATCTATTGTTACAGGTAATCCTGTTGTCTTAGCATACGTTTCTGCTTGTGTTTGTTGCTCTACTTGGTAGCCCCATATTAAATAAGAAGAAGCTGCTGCTGAACCTGAAGCTGTAAAAGTTACAAAAGTATGTGAGGTTGCTGTAGCAGTTCTTGTGTATTCTATTCTTACCCAGTCATTAGTAGGTGTAAAATTAACAGTAGCACCATTTGATGTAATATGTGCTGACTGTTGTATTTGTGTAGTACCATCAGATTTTACATAAAAACTAACAGTATATACTTGCCCAATAGTTAATCCTGTTAATGTTTCGTGGAATTGTGGGTATGAACCTCCTGAAGAAACTGCTCTATAAGCAGTTTGTGAACCATCAGGTGCAGTTGCATAGTTAGCAGTAAAAGTAAAGAATGATCTAGACCAAGCTGCATTGTTAAAATCTTCACTATAAGGTATTAAGTTAGTAGTAGATGATTTTCTTACTGCTGCTATACCATCTGACTTTAGGTATGCAGTAGCTTGTGATTGTTCTTCTACTTGCCAACCCCAAGTGTAAAAAGTATCACCTTGTGAGCCATTTACAGCAGACATATCAACAAAATTATATGTTGATAGAGGTGTTTTAGTAACTTCTGAACTTACTGAAATTCTTTGCCAATCATTAGTTAGTGTAAATGTAGGTGTAGTTCCATCAGAAATATCTATGCTTACACTTGTAACACCACTACCACTTGATTTAACGTAACAACTAAAAGCATAAGTTTTATTTGTTTCTACGACATTATTTGCTCTTATAACTAATGTATTTGTACCTTTAGTAACTAAAGTACCTGTGTTAGTTCCATCAGGTGCAGTTATTGAGTTAGGCGTAACAGTTGCAGAACCTATTTTAGAGTAAGAAAAAGTACCTACACTACCATTAAAATTTTCTGAAAAAGGTATTAAATTAGTCGTAGGTATATGTGCAAGATTAGGACTTGTTTGGTCTTGTATGATAGGATAACCATCCATAATACCATCTCCCATTCTATAGTAGTTTCTAATCTTTGTTAGTGGGTGTATGTTAGTAATATTACCCTCAACCATATTTGTCATATTTGCAGGATTTCCTTGTATTTCTTTTATGCTAAAACTTGTAATATTTGTA
>VTLG01011907.1_pt1 | contig 12345 bp, 15 predicted proteins | sample 4694571 | NCBI WGS metagenome assembly VTLG01 (sample SAMN12604809, study PRJNA352737) | marine metagenome | biome: ENVO:00000447; feature: ENVO:00000209|ENVO:00000569|ENVO:01000036; material: ENVO:00002151; isolation source: viral sequences binned using virsorter ... | reverse complement strand
TCTCTCATTACGAGTTCGGGTTTCAGTCTCGCGTGATGGTAGTTTCGTTGCTTGTTTTGTTTTCATTATCATATGCCTACTCCTTCACGTACTTCGCATATTCGCTTAGTGGCACACCTAGTTTTTTTGAAATGGCTACTTGTGATGGTGTGAGTCTCACAGTACCTTTGCGCCTAACTGGTCCACCTCTATTAGCAGAGGCAACCGTTTGAGTTGGCGAAACTGGTTGTTCAAACTTATGAGGAAATGTATCCTTCATCCTTTTGTCTATTTCATTATAGTACATATCGGACGTTGGGTCAAATCCTTCTTCCATTAGTTTACGATGAATTGAGAAAGATGTCAAGGTCATTGGCTCATCTTTACCAAACCACTCATTTTTTTCAGCCCAAGACTCTGCCTTTGGATCTGGCGGAGAAGGGGGAGGAGTGGGTTGTTGAGGTTGGGTGGAAGGCATTTGAGGTTGATTTGGGTCAACTCCTCGTGCTTCCATTTCCTTTTTTAATCTTTCACGTTGTTCTATACTTTTTTTGGCTCTATCGCCTTCAACAGCTAATCTAGCCAATTTTTGCTGCGCTTCTACTTGCTTTTCAAAATCACCTAAATCCATTGCTTCTTTTAATTGCTTTTTAACTTCAGATGTTTGTGCTTCCACGCGATTAGAAAATTCCGCGACATAACCTGAATCTAGTTGACGAGCTCTGTGTTGTAATTCAGTTTGTTTTTTTTGAACTCCTTGAGCAAACTCAATTGCAGCTTGTTCACGTCTTTCCGATTCACGTAATTTTTTAGTTAATTTATCAATACGGGATTGAACTTTTTTCCCGTAATCATCCATCTCTTCCGAAGATGCTGTTTCTTTTTCTGTTTCTACTTTAACTTCTGTTTCAACAGCTTCCGGTTCAGGATCAGGATTAATTATTTTTTCCGTTTTCTTAGGTAGCTCTACATCAACAGATGGTCCTTCAGATGGTAAATCAACCATCTTGGCATCAGCTTCTGATTGAGGTTCTACTTTAGTTGCTTCTTCTGCAGGCATTTATCCTCCTGTTTATCTATATTGCAAGATATCCTCTGGGTCTTTTACCACAGCGATTATCTCGTCATCATTAAGTATTCTCACTTCACCACCTTCTATTCCAAATCTGGATCCGGCATAACGACCAAATATAATCCAATCGTTTTTCTTACACCAAGGTCCATTTGGAAATCTGTTTTCATCTTTATAACAATCTGGCCCCATTTTAAGAACCAAACCTGTTACAGTTGTATAACTTTGTTCTTGAACGGTTTCATCTGTTAATAATATTCCACCTTTAGTTTTTCCTTGTCCTTTATAAGGAAGAACTAAAATTCTCCATCCTGTAGGATTGGGTAATCGTTCCAATACTTTATCAGTTGGAAGGTGTTCTATATTATTAGTTGCGTCTTCTTGAATTTTTTTAAGAAAGCGGTTTTCTTTATCTTCCGCTACTTTATTATTTTTGTCTGCCTCTACTGATAAATCTTTTTCTTCGAGTGCAAATCTACGTTTGGGTATCTCCGTCATCATCTTTCTGCAGGTCTTGTATTTCCTGTTCCATTATTGCATAGGCTTTAAACTCACCTACGGTTTTGTTATATTCATCCCAGCTAGGTAACCCCGCTGCAATGATTTCTTTTAACTCTTCTTTACGCGTTCTAATCTTTTTCAAGATTAGATAAATCGCTTGTGTACTATCCAAGTTATTTTTTCTTTCCTTTTTTATGCATTTTCATGCCGCCGTGCATTGCTTTAACTCTGCCACCTTTTGCTGACATTGTTCTAGCACCAGAATAAGCACCTTTACCCATAGATTTTTCCATGCCTTTACTCATAGCACGTCTTCCAGCTAAAGAGACATTTCCTCTTCTACTTGCTCCAGGATCTCTTGCACCTAATGATTCATCAAGTCTAGCATTGTATCCTTGTTTCATTGGTCCACCAGCAGCTTTTTTAACTCTGCCGCCTTTTGCAAAAGTAGTAGTAGTTTGTCTTTTTCCAGGTAAAATTTTTCCTTGTCCACGAACTGTAACTTTTCCAACCATAATTTTTCTCCTTATTTGCTATTTATATTAATTATATTATTGAGTCAACTAATCTTTTACGTCTATTCCACCAGTTGGATATCCATCACTATTGACCCATGGTCCTGCATAATCAAATCCTTTTGCAGCTCCAAATGATGAATAGCCACCTTGAGCCATTTTTACACGTCCACCCTTTTTATAAGCTGATTTAACTGATTGTCCAGTTTTTTTAGAATGCCTAATGGCAGCCTTTTTACCAGCTGGGGTATATGAAAACTTTTTTCCTCCTACACTTGGCATATTTCCTCCTTAATAAATTGTTGTTTTTTGTTTTTTATTGGGCAACATTAACCCAAATCCTCTAGGAGTAATAACCGTTCCCCCAGTGTTCTTTTTAACTATTTTACTTCCATGTTCAGCTGTCCATTTTTTAGCCATTTCAGGTTTATTAGCCCATAAATATTTTCTTTGTTTTTCTGATCTAAAAGGCATTATTCATTACTCTCTGGTTTAGGTGGTCTTGTTCCACCTACATATAATCCAAACCACGCAGCTCCAGCCCCTACTACAACTGACACGAAAGCCGATTGAGCATTAGTTGGATCTGGTAATTGCATAAACCACTCTGTAGTTCTATAAAAAGCAAAACCATAAAGCGTAATTAATAATCGTGGAAATATTCTCCACGCACTAAGTCTTTCTGGTGAAATCATTTTTTCTTAATTAATCCCATTGCACCTTTTCCAGCCTTGATGCCGAAGCTAGCTGAGCAGGCAATATATAATAAATGTTTATAATAATCCGGGAGTTGCTGCAATGCAACAAACCCTCTTTCAACATGTTCTGTCATGCCAGGAAAAAAAACTAAAACTGCAGGCCCCAAAAGGCAAATTAAAATTAGCTCATCTTTCCACGACCCTTTCATTTGGTCTACGGCTGATGCTTCCCACGCCACTTTACCGGCGATCTGGTCTTGTTTTAATTTAGTTGCTGCTTGAACTTCTGTCAATTTCAATTGAGCTTTCGCTTTCTTTGTTTCTACGAAGCCAGAAACTGCTTGCCCTGCAACACCTAATAATGGTTTTAATAATAAATTTAACATATTACCTCAATAAGCTTAATAAGCCACCGTCTTTTGCCATGGCTTGTTTTGTATATGGATTATATTTATTAACACGAATCATGTAATCAAGCAACTCTGTTGAAGGAATTGAGGATTCTCCAGCGCCTAATTGTTTTGGATTTTGAGATAATCCAGCCCCATAATAAGCTGCTATGTCATTCCCATACCCATATCCATAAGAACCACTGGGCCCTCCTGGATCAAATGGTACTATAGGATTACCATATTCATCCGTTTCACCTTCATAATACCAACCTTTAGAAGTACTTGACCAATCATCACCTGTTATATCAGTAAGTCCAACTTGAGAGTCAAACCAATCTCCCCAATCTTTAGATAATTTTCCACTTTCTTGTTCATAATCAATTAATGATTCTCCTTGTGAAGCAATGTCAGAAAGATCTTCGTAAGAAAGATCTTCGGATACAAAAATAGGCATATCAAGAAATTTATCTTTTCCAGTGATATAAGACTTTGTACGAGCAATGCTTTCGGAAGGAGTTATAACTTGTGACCCAGTTCTGTCTCTAAACGCTTGCCTATCTCTAGGAGAAGATCTTACATCACGTGTGCTATAACTTGTATCCCTTCTATCCTGGGATTTATCACCACGTGCACGTGCCTCTTGAGCCGATGATTCTGCGCCACTTGTAAAACTAGATCTCCCTGTTGTAGCATCATAATCCCATGAGTCATAGTTAGGAATTCCATGTGGTCCCTTATGGGGAACACCTTTTTTTAATTTTTTTAAAACATCAGCTTCTTTATCTGTAATATAGGCTAGATGTGTGGTAGGTGCGTTTTTACGAGTTCTTAATTTAGTAGGTATAGTTACAATACCTGATTCAACATGGTTTCCAGGATACATTATCTTAAACCTAATTTATAAGGAAGAACTTCATCATCCATAAATTGATAAAAATAATCTGGAACATCCATTGGGAAAAATTTGTTATACCATTCATCATAAGGATTTCCTTCTGAAATAATTTCAAAAAATTCATCACTCATGTCTTCTGGTTGTGTCATATATCTGCTTGGTCGATCTTGGAGATAACTATAATCTCCTAGTATTTCTTCATCAGCTTTGTTATCAAACATTTTTGACAAACCTGGAATACCAGATACAGCTCCAATGCCCATTCCCATTAATTTAGGTCCAGCTGTTTGTATAAAAGAAGATATAGGAAAATGTCCTGCATAACTTTTAGGATTAGTTGTTCTATATTGATGCATCATTTTGCGGTATGGATCAGAATATAGAGCAGCTAATTGTTGTGCTTGTTTTGAGTTTAAAATACCTCCCTGTGTAGGTCCAATAGCTTTTAATGCTTGATCTTTTAAACTTTCTCTAAAACGGGTAAAATCTTTTCTTTCAGCGGTATTAGGATTAAATGAACGCATCCAATTTTCATGCGCCGCACGTTTGGCTGCACGCTCTTGGCGTGCAGCTTGAACGCTTTTAAATTGCCTGTTTGCAAAGCCTTGTCGATCTAATTCAACTTCAGCCATTATGCACCAGGTACTATTATTACTTTAAGAACAACAAGAACAACAATGACTACAATTCCGGCCTTTATCCAGTCCTTCATTTTCCATTCATTCCACTCTTTTATATGTCCCCAAAGATCTTTTAATAAGTTCATTTGGTCCTCCTAATGTATAGTTACATTTGCCACTTGTGATTCCAATTCAGCGATGTAGTCAAAAGACTCCACCACAGATTGAAAAACAAACGACGTTTGATCCGGCCCTAAAGTATCAATATAATGTTGACGCGTTACGGCCATTAAAGCTGCACAAACTAATAGTGCATCTTCGGGCTTCTTTATAAGGGATCTAGCAAGACTGTCAATCTCTTGCATTGAATCACTTATTATCTTTACTTTTTTTATCTCTGTTTCCGGCATTTATCCTCGCAGTAGTTATATCTTTTTCATTTTTCATTGCCTCTTTAGTTAAAGCAACATTTTCTTTTAATTCCCCTAATGCTTCTTTAGATGCCTCTTGATCAATCTTCCCAGCGACATCCATTAGTTTAATTGTTGTATCAGCTTCTATCTTGTCACGTTCCATGTCAAGTTTTTCAGCGTCTAATGTTCCTTTAGTTTGCATTTCTTGTTGACGCATCATTGCTTCAGCTGCGCGTAAGTCAATCTCTCTTTGTTTTAATTTAACAAGTGGATCAGCTTGTTCTGCCGCTGTACGTTTTTCTTCATCTTGTGCAAGTTGCGCAGTCATTTGTGCTTCTAAATTTGCAATAGCATTTGTTTTATCCATCATCATTTGTTGTGCTAATCCGTCTAAGCGTTGCATCTCTTGAGGATTCATTTGTGCTGCTTGCATCTGCTGTTGTAAATCTTGTTCCATTTCAGCAAATTGTTCTTGAACTTGTTTTTGTGCCATTAATGCCACATGTTCAGATACGTGTGCTTGCAACATAGAATAAAGTGGTGGATTAATTTGCACCATTCTTGTAAACATAAATTCTGCGTGTGCTTTCATATGTGCAGGATGATCTTGTTGAATAAAAGCTTTTAATGGAGATCCTTTCATCGCCGCAGCATTTTCAACTGCTGGACTTAAAGGTTGTGGTTCATTTTGTTCATCCGCTTTTAATATTGCGTCAATATTATCAACACCCATCGCTTGATACATTCTTCTGTATGCTTCACGCATATTATGCATTTCTGGATTAGAAGTTGCTAATTGTAATTGTTGTTGTGCCAACATAACTCTTTGTGACATGGAGAATATGTTTGGATCACTAACTGGAAGAATATCAACACGCTCATCAAAATCTGATTGTTTAATCATTCTTTCCCCACCAACAACTTGGTATGGATACTCCGGTGGAGTAAACATCTGTATACAATTTGCTAGTAATTTAAATTCTTTTCTTTGTGAATAGTGTAATCTTTTTTGAATTGCACTCATCACTTTTGTTCCACGCTCAAGTAATGCTAATGTTGTTCCAACAGGATTCTGTTCATTACCTTCACCCATTTTCATATCAGCGATTGCTGCAAATGATTTTCCTGCATCAACGGCAAAACCTAATAATGCAAATAAAGTTTGTGATGGTTCTTTATATGGAAGTGGTAATAATGATTCTTTAATAGAAGTTCCTGTTACATCCACGTCTCTAAATTCACCTGGTTGTAATGGTTCATCATGATCACGTATACGCATTCCACGTGCTTTAAATCCTGCCGGTAAGTTAGCAAGAGTACCTGCATCAATTAACTGCCGCAAAACACTTGTTGCAGTTCTTGATAACCCACCTAGCATGTGTATTAGACCAAAGCCGTAAAAACCTAGGCCTGGGAGGAATTTGAAATGAACAAAGTATGATTTCTTTTTAAATGTTAAATCACCCTCTGCCCAGTTTCGGCGTATAGATAAAATCTTTTGAGAAAATTTATCAATAGTAATAATATAAGGAAGTTTAATTCCACTTGTATCTTCAAATCCAGGAACGTCTGCATTAACATGCATTTCCAAAATTAAGTGTTCATCATCTTCCCCTTGGTTAGTTTGTGATACACCTTCCAATTCATTTACTTTTGATTGTACATCTGCTGTAACATCCACTTGTCCTGAGACAACAGGAATATCACGGTAAAAACCGGATACTTGAAATTTTTTAACTTCATTGGCTGACATTTTAATACAGTGTGTAATACGTTCCGCTTGCTCCAAATCAGTTGCCATGTAATTAACAACGCAATCTTCACTCGTTACAAACTTGGATACACAACGTTTTAAAATTTCATCATAATAAACTTTTTTAAATGCTGAACCAGATAACGGTAAATAAAATAATAATTGGTCCATTTCTGGATCAAACTCTTCCATTACATTCATGATGTAATAGTTCATGTATTCTTTTACACGATCTGATTGTAATTCAATTTCTGGTGTCACTGCACCAACTATTTGGGTACGTACGGGGCCGCTTGGGGGGAGGAGTTCCTTATAAGCTTGGGCTTGAAACTGCGTAACAGATTCAGCTAATAAAGGATGTACGACCCCGGATGCACCTTCGAAGGGTTGTGTTCGGTCTTCATATTTGAAACCTAACATATCAAGGCCTTTGACATAGGTATCTTCCCAGTCTTTCCTTGAATCTTTATCCGCTTCGAATGCATTTACCAAATCCGATGAGAATTTGGATAACTTGTCGTCTGAAATATATTCAGATAAATTTGCGTCAAATGGTATTTGAGATTGGTCTATTGTTTCGTTAGTAATAATTTCTTCTGCACTTCCATCATCCATGATTTCAAAGCCATCAAATTCTACACCTTTAGAATCTATTTGTACTTCTTCACCAATGGGTTCAATTTCCAATGCTGCGGAAACCGCATCCATTGCTTTATCAATTTGATTTTTAGTTTTATCTACCATTGACTACACCTCCGTGTCTATAAGCAGACACGCCTTTTGAAATAATTTCTTCTGCCATTGTATTGCCCTTTAGATTTAATAGTTTTACGTTTCCGTATATTCGCCCCTCTTTATCCTTTATAACAGTATTTAATAAATTTGCACCTGTTTTTTTTGATGCTTGGGTTAATGCTTTATTCAAAATAGGTCCGTAAGCACTTAAATTACCAATATAAGAGCGATCCCCTGGATTTAAGGTACGGTTTTTAATAGCGGGGTTAGCAAACGCTACACCATCATATTTTCCGTCTTTTGCAATACGTGTTAAGTATTTTGCAACAAATTCCATGTATTCCTGTGAAGTCTGGAATGGTCCTTCAGGAATAGTTCCTCCTCCAACGCCTTTTTTTGCTTTAGCTTCTTCAAGAATAGTTCTAATTTTATCACGTTCTTTTTCTAACTTAGGAAGTGCTTTTGAGCGTGGATTAGTATTTAATAAGTTTTCAATCTTTAAGGTAATAAGATCTAATTGTTGTTTATTAACCAAAATTTCTTGTGGTGTTGGTAAATCACCACGCCTTGCGTATCCTTCAGATGATTTAAGAGGTTTTCCTGTTTCTTTGGCTTCTCGAAGTGCCCTTTGTATTTGTTGGTGCATATCGGACTGGATTTCTTCTACAAACAATATTCTTCTTCCAAATTCATCTGTTCTATCAGAAACTCTTGCATGCACAAAAGCATTCGCACGTGCAGAGGCAGGTAAACCAAAATCATGGGAATATGTGTATGTTGGCTCGCTTGTACGTAATTTTCCAGGTTCATATTTAAATAAAAAGTTTCTATAATTATCACCACCAGTCATCATTTGCTCACCACGGTAACGTGCTTCCGATGCATAATCTTTTTTCTTTAATCCTACACCACGCTTTTCCAGAGCAGAGGATAATGCCACAAGAGGCTCTTTTACAGCGAATGGAACATTTTCCGTCAGTGCTAATCCTTTTTCCATCGCACTTTCAACGCCGAAAACATCTTTCATATATTTATCAACATTTACAGCGATTTTATCGAGTACTTTTTGATTAACAGTACCTCCTTCTCCTACAACATTTGGAAGTGTTGTCTGAAGATAAGACATAAAACCTTCAACACGTGGATCTTGGGTTTTTGGGTCTATTTTACGTATTTGTTTATAAAGATTATTGATAATATCTTTTTGACCCGGTTGGCCGAGGGCCACGACCTTCAAATTAGGGGCAATTTCATCAAATTCCTTAATAAAATCTTTTTTTGTTAAGGTTTTATTGCCTAAATCCTGCAAAAAGAAGGTAACAGAGGTGTCATAAAGCTCTTTATCTTTAACACCTCTATTTTTTAAGTAATTCATCCAGTTTTGAGGGGTATTTTTCTCAAATGGAGCGTCTAAAATCTTTTCGCGTGAATTATAGAAGAGTGCTGGCGCCTTTGTTGTTGTTTTTGCCTTAGCTTTTTCTAAATCAAGGACCTTTTCGGAAGGTTTTCCTTTTGGTTTTGCTAATTTAGGGGCATATGACCTAAGTGCACCTATAACTTTTGGTAATACCATTAGGATAATCCTCCTTGTAATATAGAAAATTGTTTTGGAATAAGATTTTTAGCCATTCTTCGTAAAGATTTATCTTTTAAAAGGGATACTAGACCGCCTTGCGCGAACCCAAAACCTTTTTCTGTAACACTTGGTCCTATTCCTCCAGGTGGTCCTTTTACACTTTTATATAAAGTACTTACATTAGGATACAAATTACCAAAATAATTAAATTGACCAGTTGCTTCATTCATTAATTTTGATTCTAATCCTAAGCGTGACATTTGGTCAGATACATTTTTAATTTGATTATTAACATAACTTAGCACGTGCATGTTGCCATCGTTTAAATTAGAAACAATGGCATTTTTTTGTTCCATTAATCTTTTGGCTTCATTCTCTAATCTGTTCTGTACAGAGTTTCTAAAAGGAGTTGTAATAAAAGTTTTGCCTTCCGGTTGAACACGATTAACAAGTTGTGCTGGGTGTGCACCCTCTAAAACATTCTTCATTTGACTTTTATCAAGTATCTTAGAAAAATAAGGAACCATGTTTGATCTTAAATTTTCAATACCAGCAGAAACAATAGGGTCATCAAGTTCAGATTGAATTTTTGTTTTTAAATTTCTTTTATCTAATATTTCTTGTGGAGTTTTATTTGTTCTTATTAAACCACTTCTATTAATATGTGTTGTAATGGCTTCATTTGACACATTTGCATAAATAGGATCAATCTTAGTAAGTTCTTCTATAATTTCTGTTGATTTAACACTTGGCTGTCTTGAAACCATTTTTTCTATTAACGCCACAGCATTTGGATTATTGGCAATGGAAATATTTCCACGGTCTAATTTTCCGTATTCTTTATTTAATGTTTTATCAACATTTTTTGTTGTAATATTAGTTCCTTTTCTTGTTACAATATTTGGATTAGCAGCTAAAACTGCATCTTTTACAATTGTTCCACGATTAGGTAGAGCTAATACATTTGTATTATTATTAACAAAATTAGTTATAGCGTTTGTAAGATTACTTACCTTTCTTGTAGAAGGATAATTAATTGTCTGTCCTTTATTATATCTATTCTTAGGACTTCTACGTAAAAGATGAGCTAACCTACTCATCGCCTGTTTCTCTTAAAGCAGTTCCATAAGTTAATGCTGGGAATTGCCACATACTTCTTCCTGGAATATTAACACTTGCTCCAGGAATAGAACCTATTCTACCCCATTTCCACGGCACACCTGTGCCACCAGTTCCACTTAATCCTGGATATACATTTCTATAGGTAGTGCTTAATGGTCCAGCATTTATTTTTCCTGCAGATTTTAATGCTTTCAAACCCGCACTCCAACCAAGCAATGATGGTAATCCTTCAGACCAAAATGGATTCTCTTCATAAATTTTTTGTGCTTCGTCGGTTTCATAATCTAATCTAAAATCATCTTCCATAAAAGGCATTGTGTTTTCTCTTAATAAATCTTCAAATATTCCTAAATCTAAATTATTCGCTTCCCCTTTAGTCATTGCAAATAAAAGTTCATCTTTATCTAATCCAAATTGATCCATTAACATTTGATCACGTTGGTTATATAAATTTTCCGTAAATTCGTTACTTAAATTAGTTAATTGTCCAGTTTCATAATCTCTATAATCATCAGTGTAATCCCCTACAATTGTGTTCATCATATCTTGATCAAGACTTAAATAAGGATCCCAGTAATCAAGATTTTCTAAAAATTCGTTTGGTATTGCATATTGATAATCACCACTTGTCATAAGTCGTGAATCATCAGCATCTTTAAATTGTGACATATACTTATCTGCCATCCAATTACTATAAGAATCTAATCTTTCTTCTCTATTTAATCCACCTAAATCCAATCCATGATTTCGTAAATAATTTTGAAAATTTGTAACTCCTAGTACATCTTCAAAATTTTCCATATTAACAATATCTAAACCTATATCTCTTTCTATATCAGGAATAGCTTGCTCTAATTGGGAAATTTTTAATTCATCTGCAAATGGATTAGGAACATCCAATCCAAATAGATTCCATTTAGGATCATATTCCTGCGCACCGGCAAAATATTTTCCCATTACTCCATGATCACCAGGAAGTGTATCAAAACCTGCAAATGCTGTAGGAACACGCCATCCTAGTTCTAGCATATCACCTAAACCTTCTGCGGCGCTATAGCCCCAGTTTCCAGCCCATCGCCCCACATCTTTTTTATATGGACTTTTATATATTTTTTCTAAAAAACCTAAGCCTTGGTCCTCGGTGTACGCTCTATCAGCTTTTTGAAATCTTTTAATATTATCAACAAAATTTCCAAGACCGCTTTTTTCCGACATCCAATCTTCTGCACGAATAAGATCATCCCATCTTCTTTTAAAAAAATTACTGGGTTTATTTACTTGACGTACGTGGTCATCGCCTCTTGGGCGTTCTGGTTTTTCTTTAATTCTTACTTCAACCATTAGTAATAAGCCCTCCTCCTAGCATTATCAACTGGTTCTTCTTCAAAGTCATCTTTTAATGCAACATGGTAGCCTTGTCTATATTTCATTAAGGCTTGCGTGGTAGAATCCACGTAGTCATCATTATCGCCGAAGGGAAATGCCGCGCATTCCTCAATAACTTCTTCAGCGAACGTTTTTTTGGGCGCCCATATAGCTCCTGATTCAAACAAAGGAGCCACGCTGTTTACCCTCGTATGTTTATCATTACCTTTCGAGGGTGTAAAGTTTATAACAGGTATTCCCATCTTTTGCAACTCATGTGTTAATGGCATACCAGAAGCCTTGGCTTCTATAAGAACCATCTCTGGTTCCCAGTACTTATATTGCTCCATTGCTTCCTTTTTAAGTTCCGGAAAATTCCAACGATCTTTCTTGGCATCCAGTAATATTAATCCTTTGCCTTTTCCGTCATCAGGGTCAAATACACCCCATGTTGTAATAGCGGAATAATCGGCTGTTTCTTTTTTAGAAAATGCTGTGTCATATGATTGGATAATAAACTCTAAATTGGGAATATTATCACCTTCCCACGTTTGCCACCATTCACGTTTTATAAGTGCACCTTCCTCGGAGGTAGGTGCTTGCATCCATTGTGCTTGCCACTTGGTTAGAGGTATAGATGCCTTAACACCCATCAAACCTTTCATGGACCAAAAATTACCCCACATGGGTTTTTCATTAATGACAGCAG
>VTLG01003129.1_pt1 | contig 12347 bp, 14 predicted proteins | sample 4694571 | NCBI WGS metagenome assembly VTLG01 (sample SAMN12604809, study PRJNA352737) | marine metagenome | biome: ENVO:00000447; feature: ENVO:00000209|ENVO:00000569|ENVO:01000036; material: ENVO:00002151; isolation source: viral sequences binned using virsorter ... | reverse complement strand
TGAGCCTTTGGAACTCTTTTTTCAGGTTTTAAAAACTGTAAATATTGTCCTATAAAACTCATTATAACTTTTTAATTTCTGGTAATTTTAAACTTACAAACTCTGGTAGTTTAACATACTTATCTAATATTACTTTAAATTTATCATGCATTGATTGTAAAGAAAAGTTTTTCTTTGTATTACTCACCAAACCTTTTGATTTTTGTAAGTATGTTTTATACTGATTGAATACTTTATCAATCATACCAGCTGCGTGAGAATAATTAAGTTGATACCATTTTGCTTCTTTCATTAAGAATTGGTCTGAAGCACTTTCATGAATGTTATCCAAAGCTCCCTCTAAGAAAACTGTATTTTCTTCTGGTAAGAAATCTAAGTGGCCACTCCACTTACTTACTAAAATTGGTTTACCCGTTAAACTAAATTCACAAAGTGGTCTACCATATCCTTCACCCTTTGTAAATGAAATCATAGCTTTTACTTTTGGGTGATGATATAAAGATGCCATTTCATCTTCTGATAAGTCACCAAACAATAAATGTATTGGAGGACAATTATCACCAAACTCAGATGTAATTTCTTTTATTTTAGCTGAGATATTTTCTCTATCCATTACAGAAAAACCAGCGGATGATGTTTTAAGAATTAAACCTGGTTGTTTTTTCTTAGGTGTATTTTTGAATACCGTACAAAATGTTTTTATCATCATACCAACATCTTTTCTATCTTTACCCAAATCACCTTTTAACCAATGACCTGTAAAAAGATAGTTCCAATCAGAATCAATACCTTCTAAAACATCAACTTCAGTTTTAGATTTAAGGAATGTCGATAATTCAACACCTTCATGTAAAACTTCAATTGGTGTCGTAATCTTAAATGTTCTGATGAGTTGACCAGTTCTTTTGTCTTTTTCATCATAAGATGTTCCCTCTAAGATTTGTTTTGAAAATGTTGATGGAACTATTATTAAGTCCATTCTATTACAACCATCAATCCAATCTTTTGGGGCTAATGTTGATTCAATACCAGCGGTGATACCAATACTAAACTTACCTTTCTTTTGAAATTCATTTGGTACTGTCATTTGAATGTGTACCTCTGGTTGTTTTGTTACTTGTTTACCAACTGTTGATAACAACTTTTTACCAAAATCTGTAGTAGGGTTGATTTGATTTTGTGGTGTGTTCCCCCAACGAGTTGGGATAGTAATCACATCAAATTTATCATACTCAAATATTGATTTTAAAATATCTCTCGAATGGTCACCGTAACCACTTCTTGTAGCTACAGGTGCCTGATATACTAATAATGGTTTACTCATTATGCTAATTTATATAAGTTAAATCTTTTCTTAGGTTTAAAGTTTTTAATTGCCTTTTCAATACCATCTGCCATAGTTTTGTTTTGATTATCAACACCTAATCCTATTTCATTTAGAAATGCGTTTCTACCAGCTTTACCAGCCTTTTGTCTACCTTTATCACCTTTGTCATACCAATATCTAATTGCTTCTGATACTTCTGTTACATCTACTTTATCATCTATGATATAAGGTGTAGGAACTGAACCTGTCATACTTTGTACTCTACTCCATACAGGTTTTACCCACTCACCATGAGTGACTTTATCTTGCCACTTTCTCCAATCGTGAAGTGAACCAATATCTTTATAATCATCAGCGGTTAAATATTCCCATTGTTCATTCATATTTGATGGAGCAACATTCCATTTGAATCCACATTGGTCTTGTAATCCACCTGTAACATTTACAATAATAGGAGTTTCAGCCATTACCGATTCTGCAGTTGTTAATCCAAATCCTTCGTTACCAGCTATGTTAATAGTGATATCTGATAAATTATAAAGATAGTTAAGTTGTGTTGCATCGATTCTTGCTTGTGAAAATCTTACATCATAATCTGGACAAATCGCTTTTTTGACTTCAAATAAGTCAGTTCCATTTTGGTCCACTGCTGCGGTGTGCATTAGTAAACAACAATCTTTTCTATCTTTTTCTGGTAATCCATCTACAAACTTTTTGTAAGCCCAAATAACATCAGATGGTTGTTTTCTTCTGATGTTTCTATTCATCCAAAATAAAACAAATTTATAATCTTTGTCACCTAATACTGCTTTTTTAAATTCATCAGGTACTTCAGTTTTAAAACACTTGTTAGGATTAATACCATGTGGTACATAATCTACTTGCCAATCTTCTAAAGGTTTGATTGTTTCTGAGTCTATTTTACCAACTCTACTTACAATACCATAAGTTTGTTTTGATATACATCCTAACCAATCACAACTTTCGTAGTAATCTCTATTATATTTTGGGTCTGGTAAATCATCCCAAATATGATAAAACAGAATCGGAATATTTTCTCTGATTTCTGCTTCCATTTCATATAACCATCTCCAATATCTTGGGTCTGTAAAGTGAAGTATTGCATCTGGTTGGTGTCTCATTATGAGTTGTCTGAGTACATTTGCATCACCATAGCCAGTCCAAGGTATGATTTTTAGTGAAGCATCTTTAATGCCAGTTTCTTTTCTAACATCAGCTCCCAAGTCAATTTCTTTTCCTTGTTCGGGATGTTTAACTGCTGCACCTAATTGAACCCAATGGAATTTATCCATAGTTCCAAAAACAAATTCTTTTGATACCGTTGCAATACCAGATGTCATCCGTAAATCATCGGATAACAATAGAATCTTCTTTTTCTTTGCCATTAATTGTTATTTAAATTGTTCTAATATTGTGAACCACTTACTTCTAAAAGTGTATAATCATTTATCTCTTTTCTAAAATCTTCATCTTCTACATACTTATCAACTGCTCTGTTAACAAGTTTTTGTAGTGTGATATCAGATTCAAAAGATAACCTTTTAAATTTTGAATAAACATTTTTAAGAATCTTTACTGTTGTTAATTTAGTTTCTACCATAATCTCTTTATTTGTATATAAGTATATATAAATATAAAGAAATTAGAAAAACATTAAACCCAAGCCGAACAAAGTCCTCTTTGTTTAAATTCACACCAATCGCAAGGTTTACCTTTGTTAGTAAAATAATCAATATCTCTATGTTTACCATCCTCATCAAATACAGTTTCGATAAAGTTCATAAACCCTCTCCACGCTTTATTAATTGATGGTTTTCCATTAGCTGGTATATGTGATGATATACGAGGTATCGGAAAATCCCAATCCTCTTTTATCTTTCTTTTTAAAATCTGAAACTCTACATGAACTTTGTCTAATGGTAGTCCATATTTTTCAGCATAAATCTTTTTATATATTAAAATCTGAGAGTTTTTTATTTGGTCTCTCTTTTGATATTTATTCCAACCTCTTGTTGATGTTTTTAAATCAATAATTGTAATTGAATTATCGTGTAGATTTCTAAGTACTACATCTATAAATCCAATAAAGTTAACATTTGGTTTGATTTGTGCGTTTAGAGGTAATTCAATCGCTTCTAACTTCTGTCCTTTCTTTGAATACCACTTAGCTAATTTAGATTTAAAGAACTTTAGAATTTGTCTACCATCACCAAAGAATTCTTCTAACTCTACTTGTGTACAAGGTAATCTATCTCCTTGTTTTTCTTTTTCTTTCTTAAACTCTTCTACTAATTTATCTTTTAGTAAGATATCTAAATCGATTTCTAAAGCTTGTTTCTTTGTTACATTATACATTACATCCAAAAAGTGTTGAATGGTTTCATGCATAGCAGTACCAAAGATTGTGTGAATGTTACCTGAACTTTCACCAAGTTTATCTATGTAATTTAGTTTGTATTGTTGTGGACATGAACTCCACATTGAATATTGTGAATAAGAAACTCTACCCATTCAGTAAATCTTTTATTAAACTTCGGATATTATCGTGATGTTTACTCCACTTATCACCCTCTATTTCATTCGTACTATGTTCACACTTTGCTTTTAAATCTCTTTCAATATCTGAAAGTTGTGTTAAGATTGTAAGTTTTCTCATAGTACTAATATACAAAAAATAATTGAGAAATCCAAATTTTTAGACCTTTAATTTTAACTTAGTTATATCTTTTTTATCAACACCATATTTTTCACAAATGTATTTGATGTTTTGTCTACCTTCAAGTGTTGAATATAATATTTCTAAGTATTCATTTGATTGGTTTTTACTACATTGAAACTCTTGTACAATTAAATCAATTAACCAATCTTCATACTTTTGAACTTTTTTACCTTTTGTATACTTTAGGAAGTGTCTACCTTTTGGAATAATTCCTATGTATGCAAGATACAAAGCTTCTGGCGGAAGTGATTGTGTAAATGGTTGTAATTCTGAAATAGTGTCTACCCAATCAGGATTCATTGAAAGGAATCTATGAATCATATAATTACTCCAAGTTTTTTTATCATCATCCGAAAGTGTTTTAAAATACTTTGGATTCTGTTCGTTTGTAATTGCTTTTATATGGTCAAATAATGTTTTAGCCATCTACTTTTACCCATTTATCGTTACTATCAATTCTAAAAGAACCAATAAATATTTGATTCCATTCATTTGGTGCAATTAATGACAAGAATAAATCACCATTTTCTTTTTGGTACAAGTGATATGTTTGTCCTTTAATTGGTTCAAATCTAAATTCACTATTGTAAACTAATTTGTTCCATTCGTATTCTTGAATTAACTTTTTATACTCCTCTTTTATTTCTTCATATCTTGATATAAAATAATCATTTGTTTTAATTACCTTTTCATTTTTATATGAAGTTAAATCAGTAGGTTGTATTGAAGGTGCACCAACACTATCTCCATAAGGCATGATAGCCTTATTCTCAGCGAACATATCTGGTTTTTTCTTAGTCACTTTTTTTATCTAACTTTTTTATTTCATCAGGTAATAATTGTTCATTTATAGCTCCACATTGACCACATAGATATACTTCTATTGGTATCATTACATCTTGTGGAGTACCTGCTGCTAATCTTGATATTGTTCTAAACTTTGCTCCACTAATAAATACATCATATCCACATGATTTACATACCATGGGTTTTGAATTATTCATATCTATTTTTGGTTGTTGTGGTGGTTGAGTACCTCTTCCACCTGCTCCTATAATTTTTGCCATTATGTTATTTTAAGTATTTGTAGAATAGTTGCCATAAATGTAATCTCTTTATCTATTACTAAAGCATCTCTATATTGAGATTCTGATAATATTAGAATAACACTCGATACATTTCCATCAGCATAATCATCTACTTTTTCATAAAGAAAACTATAGAACTCTGTAAAGTCTTGTATACGAGAGTCAGCTATAGCTTTTCTAATATTTAAATATTTATTTCTTTTGTCATCTTTAGATTTTAGAATATCTAAAACTTTTGTTTTGATATCTGAGTCTAATATATTATTAGTGTCAAGTTTTAATATTCCTTTTACTGAACTAAGTTGACAAGTATTTATTATCTTTCTAATATCAGGATAAGATGAATCAATTAGAGGTACTATTGTTTGAGGTTCAAATCTAATTTGTTCTAATTTAAGAATCTTAGATATGTGAATAGCGACTTCTTTCTTGGAAGGTGGTACTATTTGAAAAGTTTGACATCTACTTTGTATAGGGTCAATAATCTTTTCTACATAATTACAAGTTAGAATAAACCTACAATGTTTAGAGAATGTCTCCATTAGATTTCTAAGTATCGCTTGTGCGTTTGGGGTCATATAATCAAACTCATCAAGGATAATAACTTTCAAGTCTTTAAATCCAACTGTTGATGCAAATGATTTAACTTTATTTCTAACTGTATCTACATTATTTTCATCTGATGCATTTATAATCATATAATCACAATCTATAGATTTAACAATAAGTTTAGCCAAAGTTGTTTTACCCGTACCAGCTTTCCCAAAAAATAAAAGATGTGGAACATCTCCACTTTTTAGATAGTTAGATACTTTTTCTTTTAAGTGAGAATTACCAATATAATTATCAAGTTTAGTAGGTCTATATTTCTCTACCCATAATGAGTTTTGTAACTCTTCACCTTTTGTATTTTCAAAGAAACTCATAGATTAAAAAATTTACTTGAATTTGTATTTACTTTATCACCTATTTTTGCCAATTCTTTTAGTGGTTTTACATTTACCTTCGGTGATATTTTTTTGATTTGTTTTATTTTATCATTCGAAGATTTAGGTTTAGTATAATTCATAATTAATAATTCAGTACCTTTATTACGAGTACCATCCTTTTTAGTACCAGCTTGTTTTGTAAATTCTTTTTGTTCCCAAACAAACTTATTTTTTGGTAACCATTGACTTAATAAATCAAAATCATAATAAGATAAACCAAACTTACCCTTTATTTGTTTTAGTTGATTACAAAGTCTTTCATGGTCATCTCTATCAAAGTCATGATTTGAATAATAGTTTTCAGTTTTCCAATAAGGTGGGTCAAGATAAAAATATGATTTCTCTGAATCGTATTTATCAATTACCTTTTCAAAGTCTAAGTTTTCACAAAAAGTAATTTTTTCTAATTTCTTTTGAAATGAATCATACTTGTCAGTAGTTAGTTTTTCTCTAAATGTTCTAAACTTTGGTTTGTATTGTCCTTTAAAGTTCATATACTTACCCTTTTCAGGCATAGTACCTGAAAATACTTGAGTCAAAACAAATGCATATTTTCTTGCAACATCTTGACTATTTCCCTCTGTAATTTTAAAATCAGGTGCAAAGATTTCTTTCTGATATGATTTAAATTTATTTGTCAAATCATCTACCGTTGTTGAATCGTACTCATCTTTGTATCCTTGACAATCTTCTTCAAGTAATAGTTTACCAAAAGATTCATAGTTACTTCCTCTTACATTCTTAAATAAATTATAGTTTAGTGGATTAAAGTCGTTGTAAACCACATTTTTAAGATTAGGATACTTGGTATCATCCATACGAAAAAATACCCAAAACATTCCACCAAATGTTTCTACATATGTTTCTATGTCATTAGGAATATAATCCCTAATCCAAGTTCCTATTTGTGATTTACCTCCTATATAACTTATCATTATGATTGTATTTCTACCAAGTAATAATCAGAAGTATAGTTGTCTATTTCAAAATGAATGTGTGCTAAACCTTGAGATGATATTTTTAATGTTGCATCGGTAGCTTCTTTGTTTGCAACTAATATCTCTTTTAAAAAGTTTGCTGAAAAAGATATAGGGTCTACTTTGTCTTTTTTACAAGTACAATCTACATCTATTTTAATTCTATTTGTGTTAATGTTTGAATAACCTAAAATTATTTGACCATTGTTTTCACCCGTACAAGTAAATGTAAAATTATTTTCATCAGCTAATGCACCTTTTGCTTTGATGAATTTAGAAATAAAGTTTGAATCTAATTTTATTTCAGTATCAAAGTCTGGTAATTGTTTTAAGTCTGGTACATTAGGAATGACTGATAAATCAGCTAACATATAATTTACTGATGTAGAACCATCTTTAAATTTTAATGAGACTGACTTCCCATCTATGTCATTGATTGAAAATTCTATGTCATCTCCTAATACTGATAACATTTTTGTAAGTTTTGTAGTATCATACACACCAAATGTTGCATCTGTACTATCAAAATCTTTCATACTAACACTACCCAAAACAGACTTATCATCTGAAATGAATGATGTCGTAAGAGAACCATCTTTAGATTCCCACTTTACAGATTCTACTAAACCTGCAAGATTGTACTTCGATACGAAGCGATTTAACGATTGTTTTTCCATTGTTTAATAATTAAAATTTTAATATACCTACTAATATACGAAAAATTTTTGACATTTCCAAATTAAAAAGTAAAAAATTTCTCTGCTACTCTTTGTTCACTTATTACTTCACCCCAACCAATTGCATCAAAGAAGTCTTGTAATTTACCTTTCAATTCTCTTTCGAATAATTTGTTATGGTCAATGTATTTTGCTATAAAGTCTACTATTTCTTTTGGGTCTGAATAGCCTGTGAATCCTAATCCATCTAATCCAAGTGGATTATCTTTAAGATAAACCCATTTTATCTTATCACCATTTTTCATCGGTTCATATTTAAATGGTGCGTTAAAGTGTTTTAGACAATCATTGTAAGCGATACCAGCTTTAACATGAGCTGGTGTTCCTTTTACAAATTGAAACAATTGTCTCTTACCCTTTGGTAAATATTTAGATAGATTTTTTACTGCGGAGTTTTTAGCAATATCTTTCGTATCTTTATTTACCATATCTTTTTTGAAGTCTACAACATAATCTGATATTTCATCTTCAGTTTTACCTTTAAGGATATCAATTAATACTGTTCCCATACATTCTTGAAAAGCTTTGGGGAATGAACTTCTTTTTACATCTAATCCTTTTACATCTAACTTATCAACTGGTACTCCATTGTCTGATATAATCCATTGTGCATATCTTTTTTTCGCAATCCAAAGACCAGCTTTAGCTACATACTCTTTCTTAATCTCTAATCGATGTTTGTCTTTATCAACATTAAAAATCTTTTGGGAAAGGATATCGTAAAAGTCATTGAGATAATCTTGCATCTCTTCTGCGATATCATTTACATACTCAGCAATAGTATCTTGATTGTTATCACGCCAATTAGATATGCGTTTATCAAGTAATGGTGTAGCTGAAAAAAATACACTATCAGTATCAATGTAAATATTAGAATCCAACTCAGGGTCACCCAATTCTTTATTGTATTTGATGTTGGCCATATCGGCAGTTGATTTAATAACTGTCTGACCCGTTGTCGTGACTGCTTCTGCATTATCAATATCATAAAACCTAAAGGCAGGCAAACCAAGAACACCATATAAAGAATTGAGTAAAATCTTTTGAACCAATTGTCTTTTGTGGAAGAATGCGTACTTTTCTTTGTTACCTGATTTTCCATACTTTTTCATTTCGTTTTTATACTTAACTCTTTGTGCGAACCACAAATCAAGAATACCAGGTATACATCCAACCTTATCAGTTCTATATAGTACACCATTTGATGATACTGAGAACTTACTATCTTTAAGGTACTTTTTTAAGTTCTCTTTAGTGATTGTATCATCACCTATCGTATAACTATCAACTTTTCCTTTTAAAAAGTCATTTGCATCCCAATTATTAATCTTACCTATTTTGGTCTCAGGTGAAATGTTTAAAGTCATAATGATAGATGGATATAGAGAAGTCAAATCTAAATCATAAATCCATTCGTACTTACCTACTATTGGTGGTTTAACATACGCTCCTATAAACTTCTCTTCATTATTATCTCGTATCTTCTGCATTTTTTCTTCTCTATCAGCAGGTTTATTAGGTGCAACCAAGTTTCTCCTTCTTAGGTAAGTGAGTAAAGCTCCCTCCAAGTATTTCGATGAATACACAAAATCTTCATAAGGTACATGACCAGCGTGACAAATACCACGACATAAATCTATGAACTGAAGTTTTTTATCAAACTCTACTACTAATTCAACATCCACCAAGTTATACTCGATGAACTTCTCTATATCATCTCTCATTAACTGGTCGAGATTACCAGTATATTCTATTTTACCTCTACCTAATTCTATTTTAGCTATTGTATCTAATCGGTAGTTTGGTAATTCACCATAGTTGTAAATCTTATAAAGAGAAATATAATCTAAATAAGAAACACCAGCTATGAAATATCTTTTTCTATATGGTGACCAAAAACATTGTCCTATTGGTGACAATCTATTTGCTTGTCTTTCACCTAATAATCTTTTGATTCTATTATATAACATAGGTGTATCAAAGTAATCAATATTCCAACCTGTAACAATTGATGGATTAATCATTTCATACAACTCCAAATACTTCATCAACATATCTCGTTCATCGGTAAATGGTATAATAGTTTTATTACCAGTTTTTCTTTCTCTTACAGTTCCTTTTTTATCTACTACCAAAACCCAATAATCATTTGTAGCAGAATCATGAAGTCCAATTGAAGTCAATTCGTTTTTGGCTTCTTGGGGGTCTGGTAATCCACTTTCCATCTCACACTCAATGTCATATGTTAATACAACATGACCTTGAGATATTTCATCTGATTCAGAATACAAATCAACTAAAGCTCTTGTAGTTTCTGGTACATCAGCTTCAAATAAATCATAATCATCTTTTCTAAACTTATAAACTTTAGTTAGTTTGTCACCATAGATAGAAGTATATTCACCTCTTTCTGCACGCTCATAAGCATATCTTGTATATGGAAACGAAGAGTAACCTCTTTGGTCATCCCAAAGGTGGATTAAGTTTTTTTCTCTTTGATAATAAATGTTTTGATACATAACTACTAATATACGAAATTATTTTGAATTATCCAAATCATAATCAAAAAACTTTTTAGATGTTTGTTCTATTTTTTCTAATGTCTCTAACTTCTTAATTCTTTTTTGGGATATATTAAAATATTCTTTTGATATTTCAAATCCTAAATACCTTCTTCCTAACTTTTTGGCAGATATAGCAGTAGTTCCACTACCACTAAAACAATCTAAAACTAAGTCATCTTTAAATGTTAGAATCTTAATAGCTTTACTTGGTAAGTCCTCTGAGAATGTTGCTTTTGTTAATGACCTTGTATCAGCAAAGTAATTCCACTCACCAAATACCAACTCCATAAATTCATCTTTATCTTCTTTATTATAAACTTTTTTAGTCTTACCAACAACTTCTACTTCTTCATAATCCCAATGTGACCTTCCCTTTTCTATTTTGGTTGGTGAGTTTTTATAAGCAAGAATAACACATTCTTGTACATTGTGAATGTAAGGACCAGATGCTGACATCCAACTTCCCCATGCAGTTGTCTTTGGTCTATGAGAAGCTGGTTCGTTTAGATGAGCTACACCGAAAAACTTAAATCCAATGTCTTTCATAATCTGCCAATACTCTGAGGATATAAATTGTCTACCTCCTTGGTCGTACATATTTACCTCGTAAGGAATGTTTATTGCGATTCGACCATCTTCCTTCAAAGTTCTAAAACAATGTCTTAACCACTCTTTACACCAATTGTAATAGTCATTTGATTTCATCTTATCATCCCACTCATCATATTCAATACCCACATTATAAGGAGGTGATGTAACAATTAAGTCTACAAAATTAGCAGGTGTTTTTTTAAACATCTCTAAGATATCACCATTATATATTTTATTTACTTCCATCAAATAAATTTTTCTATTGAATTTTTTCTAATTTCTTTACGGATATCACATTTTAAATTGTCTATAAAAGATATAAATTTGTCAGTACTCATAGTTCTTCTACCTAAGTTTGCAAATCTTGTACATATGACAAAGTTATCCTTGATATATCCTTTACTATTATCTATTCTATCTACTGACATAGCTGCATTATTGTTTGATTCATGTATATCATGTGGATTTAAATCATATCCCAACCAGTAAGACTTACCATTTTGTTTTTGGTATTGTTCTTTTAAATCATCTACAGTAATTTTAACTTCTGTTTCACCATATGGAACTTTTGCAGTTCCAAAATTATCACCTTCATTTACTTTTATAGTTCTTCTTCGAGGTCTAAGTTGTGAATTACCTATAACATTCTTTAATAGAGTTTCAAATGGGTCTTTCATTAAAAAAAATCGTGTTTAGTTATTTTATCTTCACTAAGTTTTGTATACTCCTCACTAATCTCACTACCAATTACATTTCTATTGTGTTTTCTACCAATCTTGTAAGTTGTTCCACTACCAATAAAAGGGTCATAAACTAAGTCACCTAACTTACTACATGATAGTATTATGTTTTCTACCATCTTCTCAGCGAAAGGAGCTGGATGATTTGATTCTTGACTTCTTGGTATGGACCAAATATTCTTTTTAAATAAAGCACTATTCCTATCAAAGTAAGGTATTGAGTCTTTATCTTTCTTAATCCAAAATATCCACTCGGTAAATGGTAAAAAATATGATTTGTCTATCTTAGGTGTTCCACATTTATCCCAAACGATTACTTGTTTTAGTGGGAAATCATAAACCCAACTTGGATGAATAGTTAAGTGATTTGTCATTATATCAATGTGATTGTAAAATAATGAACCACTTGGTTTTAAAACCCTAAGACATTCACTAATAACTTTCTTCTGCCACTCTACATATTCTTCTTGTGGTAAATTATCATCATAAGAAGAATACTCAATCTTTCTAATAAAAGAATCTTTTGATTTTGATTTGTTTTTAATCCAATGATTTTTGTTATAAGGTGGGGATGTAACAATAAGGTCTACTGAT
>VTLG01015354.1_pt1 | contig 12348 bp, 9 predicted proteins | sample 4694571 | NCBI WGS metagenome assembly VTLG01 (sample SAMN12604809, study PRJNA352737) | marine metagenome | biome: ENVO:00000447; feature: ENVO:00000209|ENVO:00000569|ENVO:01000036; material: ENVO:00002151; isolation source: viral sequences binned using virsorter ... | reverse complement strand
AATTACCACGCTCTTTTAACTTCATGTACTCACCAGCTTTACTCATAATGTAATCATTAACTCTAACTTCAGTATCAAGTAAGTTAGCTTTCTGAAACATCATCTCAAACTGTCTGGATGTATCTACCTCATCACCTAGCATCATAGCAGCATGAGCAGCATCAGTGACATTATCAGCAGCATTTTGGGTGATCATAGCTGATGCCCTCATTTGATTAGGATCAAAGAGTTTATCATAACCTTCCTTAAATGCTTGAGAATATTTTATCCAGGTATCTTCATCAAGTGCTACATTAGAATTAAATACAGTAGACTTCATATCATCTACTATAACTTCAAATTCTCTAAGACTTAAATCTTTACCATAAATAGCATTGGTCAGATTATCTACAGACCTATTCATGGTTTCTGCAGATATTCTTTTACCATCTACTACAGCATCAAAATTAGGTGATATAGCATCAAATAAACTATCTAACTGTTGAGCTCTTTCATTCCCATCGATTGCTTTCATAAGCTGTTTATGGAATGACTCAGGAGCTACAGCAGCAGCTCTACCATTAATACTATCTAGATTATTCTGAATCTGAGCATGATTCAGCTTAGCTATCAATGGATCTGCATCAACATTCTGAACTGCTTTACTAGCAGCATCATCACCTAGATCATTGATAAAAGCGTTATACCCTTCTATACCTGTAGGGTCTTTCTTCAAAGCTTCTACCATTTCTATCTCTTGACCTGCTTCCCTTGCTAATCTAGATTGCTCTACAGTAGCTGTTACCGGATCTTCATATTGAGCAAGACTAACCTTCTTAGCATTGATCAGTTGTTCTGCTCCCTCATCTCTAGGAAATAGTTTATACCTTTTAGCAAAGGCAAAGGAAGCACTTAACAGTTCCACACCACCAGCTAATCCAGCTGATTCCATTACATTCTTTTTCCATCTTACATCTGGACTATCTCCACCTCTAGTAGCCCAAGGTAGATTCCATCCTAACCAATTATTCAGAGTACCTGCTAAATTATCATCTGTCTTTGAGTGAGATGAAATCATTGCTACACCAGTATCAACACCAGTATAAGCAGCAATAGATCCTAATGTTCGTGCATATTTAGGTATATGCATAAAAGCTGTACCAGCTCTAGCACCTCCTACAACAGCACCACCTCCTGCTAAACTAGGTATAATTACAGAAGAAGCATCTCTAATGATTTTATGAGATGGATGATTAGCTTTAGGCGAGTTATTATCCCACCATTCATCAGCAGGTTTCAACCAAGGCACAAGACCTACAGCATCAAATGCAAAGTCTGCTACACCTAAAGATGCAGAATCTAGACCATATTTAATCTGACCTAAAACAGGTATTTTATGGGACCAAGAATTGAATTGCTCTTCTCTTGGATCTTCCTCAACTTGTTTAGAAGCCTCAACATTAGGTATACTATCTTTTTCAGGTTCGTACTTTTCTTTTTCTTCTGTTTCTAAATCTTGTTGTCTTTGTTGGCGATCAGCTGAATCCTGGAAGTAAGGATCTAATTGGTAAGTATCGTTATTCTCCATAATTAGCTCCATATATTGCAGGGTAATTCTCTTCTAACCATGCACAAGCTTTAGTATTACAAGTAGCTTTAGATCGGAAGTAAGTTTCAGGTTTAATTTTCTCTGTATTCATGTATTCCATTAAGTCTTTATCCATTGATATATCCAAGGGAGTAGGTTCTACATGTGGAAAACCTGCTAAACCATACTTTTTATAGCGAACTTGTTGTAGTTTACGCTGGTTATCAGCATTAAACTTAGCTTCATAACCTATTCCAGATTGTTCAACAGCTTCTTTCAACCCTTCATAATCAAATAATGCATTACCTGCATTTTTAATATGACCGTTTTCTATTACCTGTAGAACTTCTCTTACGGATAGAGCCGTTATATTGTATTTATTAACATGTTTAGAGTTGACTACAGTATCTCCAGGCATTCTAACAGCATTAAAATCACCAGTTTCAACCATTTTGTTTGCTTTACTGTAGTAACTAGATTGATTAGCTGGTTGATAACCATTACTAATATAACCTTTAACTGGTACATCTACTAAATTATAAGAATTCAATAGTCTTTTACCAAGAGGACTTAACTTTTGATCTTCTTTCTTGTAACGTGCTATATATTCCTTAGGCAGTAACTGTGTGTTGGAAGAACCAGTTGCTTCAGTTTCTTCATCAATTACCCTCTGTAACTGTGCTTGCATTACATCTACAGCAGGTACAGTGCCTTTGGTTAAAGCTTCTATCACTTGAGCAGTTTTATGTATAGGTGGCATATAACCTTGGTTAGCTTTACCAGACAAGGCTTTTAAATCTGTATTTGGTATATAGGTTTTAGAGTATAATAAGTTACGATTTTCATGTAACTCCTTTCCCCAAGTAGCATGATCTATAGTAACTAACTCTATAGTCTTAGCACCAAAATCTGAGAAATATGCTTTACCATCTTTATACTTCCTTTCCCAGCGACCACTATCTTGTTGAATAGCTGTCTCCATTTTTGATAGAGCATACTCATAAGCTTGCTGATCAGTTTTATTTAACTCTTTAGCATCTTTAAAATGACCAGATGCTTCCTCTATTGCACCTTTCAAAGCGTCTTCATGAGTCTCATTAACTTGCCAATTATTTTTAGGTTCTATAATAGTCTTTAGTTTTGCATCAAAACGCTTCTCTAATCTATCAGTATAATCCTTATTAGGTAAGTAACGATTATGTTCTTTAACTTTAGCTTGAATTTGTGGTAAAACTTTTTCACTAAAATTCCATCTATCTATATCATCTTGAGTTATTATCTTATTTTCAGCAGCTTTAGCTAATAAAGCGTCAGCTCCTATCTTATCATTTATATTAGTTTTATGTAAAGCTAACTCTCTCTGAAGATGTTGTACACCAGCTTCATAGTATGTACCTTTATCTCTACCATAAGCTAAAAACTTTTGAACTGTTTTTATATTAAAGTTACCTGAACTAGTATAGTTCTTCATGTTTTCATGGAACTCTTTACCAGCAAGTTTGGCAGTAGCATTTCTAAGTTCTAGATTGGCATCTTGAGTTTTCTCCCAAGCACGCCCAGCTTTCTGAAGTTCAGCCCATTCAGTAGGAAAAGCGTTTTTCCATTCTACTTTACCTTTATGACCCCTATGTTCAATCTCTGTCTTTCCCCAATCTTTAACTTCATCCCATGTTATTTCATCATTATTAAGCATATCGATAGCAGCACCTACAACTCTCTTACGAGCTGCAGATAACCTTTTACCAGTAGCATCTTTACCACCTGCAAAATAGTAAGTAGCAGCAATGAAACCTTTACCACCTGCATTGCTTGCAGTACCTTGTTGTGGTCCGATGAAATCTCTTATAATTGCTGACGTCTCTTTATGCTTATACTTCTCACCATATTTAATTGATTCTTCTGTATCAATTCTAGTATAATGTGCTTTAAGTCTTGCAAAAGAACCTGATGGTCCATTAGCTCCAATTAATTGTAGAACTTTATTACTAAACTGATCTTTTACTTTAGCTCTCTCTTCTCTAATTATCTGATTTAAGACAGCTTGCTTAGTAGGACCTTCAGCTAAATTAAGAGTTAATGGGTTATCATAACCTGGTAATGTAATAGGATCATTAGCACGATCTGCTACTACAGCAGGTAGTCCATCCATCCATGCTCTAGCTGATAGTTTTGTAACAGCTAGTTTCATGTAGGAACCACCACCACGTATTCTTTGTAATACGTCTAGCGGTGTATTGGGATCTAGACCTAAATCTAATAAGAAAGCTTGGTCTACTGTACCATTTTTAAGTAAATCATCTTGATCTCGAATAGCATTATAAGCTTCTAGACCAATACCATAATCTCTACTAATATCATCTGCAAAATTATCTATAGCTTCTTTGTTCTTAGCATCCCATGCTTTATAAGCTTGAGTACCAAGTTTTGTGAATTGAAGTAATTCTTTGAATCCTTGTTGCTTGTTTTTCTGATTAGCTTTTGCAGAATTAATAGCGGTTTCAAAATTACGCCATTTCTGTTTAGCTACAATATCAGCATAATGAGTAGCGTCCTCATAGTTTTGTTGACGTTGAGCACGCTCGTATTCATTATTCTTTTCTAGTGCATTTACAAATCTATCAGATTGCTTTTCTTTCCATTCTACCTCTTCCTGCATCCACTTTAATTGTTCAAGGCCTCGCTTACGAATTTTATCGGAAGGATCAGGTATGTTGACTGGATCAAAGCCTTTTTGTTGGGCGTACCCTTGGTATAAAGACATTGCTTTTTATTAAGCTAATTGTACTTGTTCGAATTCTACGTCCAGCTTACTGTAATCGACATAATAGAATCCATCTTTTTCTTTTTGTACTACTGCATCATCACGTCCCATTTCAAGTAAATCTTGAGCAGACGTGCCAGTGTACCAGGGACCATGATCCCCTTCATGTTTATATCTAAAAGTGTATACAGGTACACCAGATGGTGATGTTCCTACACGATTATAAGTACTTTTCAATCTATCATCAGACATAGCTATCGCACCTGCTACAGTACCAACAACTGATAAGAACTGACTAAATCCACTTGGACCTTTAGTAACAGCACCTTTAATAGGTTTAATCTTCTGGAATTCATCCCAGCTAGGTGGCTTCTCAGGTTCAACGTTTCTTGCTTTAGGTAAATTAAGAGGACGTGACAACTGTGGTTTTTGTTTCGGTTCTGGTGCAAGCTTAGATTCAGCACCTAAATCTGCACTATATTTTTGTAGTGCAATATTCATTTGATCGGCTTCATACTGACCACCAGCACTCTTCATAGACTCTATCAGCTGTCTCTGATTAAGGTTAGCTTGCTCAAATGATTGCTCTACTTTCATACCATATATAGTATCCTGTCTGGTAATATTATCGAATAACATTTGCTGTTTTATAGCAGCTTGTGCCATAGCAGCTGACATATTCTTTCTAGCAGTTCTACCTGCCTGCCCCATATTCAATATCTTACCTTGTGTATCCATTGCTTGGAGTTTATTCAACTCCCCCTGGAAAGCAGTTTGTGCTTTTTTACTTTTTATATCTTCAGTAAGTTCACGTGTTGCCCATCCATGTTTCATCATGAGTTCTTCATTTTGAAACCCTATGGCAGTTAATCGTTCATTATACTTTCTAGTATTATCACTAGCAGACATTTCAGCAGCTAAATTATTATAATCTAACTGTTTAGCGTATGCCTCTTTACTAGCATTATATGCTTCTACTTGATTGTTGTAATCAAATATTCGCATCTTCTCTTTGTCAGCCCATGTCTGAGCAGCGACTTCATTTTTGTATTGACGACTTTGTTCAGCATTCCAGATTTGCACATCATACATACCTTTCTGGTGTGTATATTTCTTCTGCATCTGGTCCCAATCAAACTGATACTTAGCGGTATCGTAATCATATTGGGCTTCTATCTGCTCACTATTGTCGTTACCTCCTTTACCCATCAGGTTCTCCTTGTTTAATAGGTTTTACTACTACTGAGTATTCATTATGCCATTTAAGTTTTCTAGCCAATCCTTTTCTACACCAGGCTTCTAAAGCTGTGCAATCATGATATCTTGCAAAACTTTCTAAAGCTTCTACACAGTCTTCGTACCATATATCAAAGTCATAACCTGTAGCCGTAGCCCAGGTATGTATCCTTAATATTTTATGTCTTGGATAGGATATGATCTGAGTGATGAGAACAGTATCTATTTCATCACGATCAAACCCAACCCATAATTGAAATTTATTTGTAATAACAGCTCTTAAAACATCAGAAGATGTCATTGCACCTTCTGAATGTTCTAATGGTTTTTCAATTAATGGTCTAACTCCAAACCATAGATCTTGTACATCATCAGGTTTGACTAAATAAACTTGGGTGGTCATGTTCGTCTATAATAACGGGGTGAGTATGTACCTTCCCAGGTAGCAGAAGTTAAAGCCAGTGGGAATGGTGAGTCACTGAAGACTCTAAGCGTATAATTATCAGACTTTTGATGTATAGGTACAGTGAATATAGATTGTGTGTCTAATGGAACATCATCAGAAAGATAATAGTTAGCATCTTGAGTAGGTTTTAAGGTGTACCAATTATCTACATATACTTCTACAAGTTCAGCAGGTGTTGTTTTATTGTTAACAGTAGTTTCAGCTGCTGGTGCAGCAATTGATGGAATTAGGTGTACAGAAACTAAACCATTACCTACATCAAGAACTATATATTGATCATCTTTGATATATAACGCTCCATTTACTTTTAAACGTACATCATTTTTATCATTTACTTTAAAAGTAGGGTAAAAATCTTTAGTAGTTCCATCTCCTATCCATGTCTGACTAGGACCTTTATAACCTTTAGATTTCAATTTAAATCCTACAACACTAGATTGTCCAATAGAGAATTTCATTCTAGCTACGGTAAGTGCTGCAGTATAATCTGACATAGTACCCTCAGGATCTTTCCTGAAATACATCTTAGGTAAAGTTATATCATAATTATATTTATAACCTACATACACATTAGCTTCCTGTCCACTTAAATCTTTATCAGGTACTTCCAAGTATGCTGGATTTCCTGTAGGATCTCCTGGTGCTAACCAGAAACCAGATTCAGTTGCTCCTGAAAAATTAGTACTAGCATTACCTGCTATAAGTATGACAGGATCATAAGTTGTAAGTTGACCAGAGATGCTAGAATCATAAGGTAAGAAAACCCTAGAACCTTTGTATGTATTTATCGTAGCTGTTACAGAACCCTGAACAGCATTGGATCCTCCACCTGATAGAGTAACAGCAGGGACATTTATATAACCACTACCCGGATTGGTAATTTCCAATGCACTTAGGTATGTTACACCCTCTCCTGTAGTTGCGATTGTTGCAGTTGCTGTAGCTTGTGTACCACCATCAGGAGGAGCAGCTATAGTAACAGTAGGTGCTGTATCATATAAAGATCCAGCGTTTGTAATAGTCAGAGTTTCTACTTCTTGACATCTTACCTTATCAGCTTTGGCATAAAAATCCATATGTGGATTAACCTGCTGACCTGCAGATGTAACAACAATAGCCTCTTCAGGAGTTTGTGTTAATGTAGCAGATAATACAGTATACCTTGCTGAACTACTATCATCAGAACCAGTTTTAACAACAGCATAAAGGTTATCAGAATCTACCCATACATGATGTACCCTACCTGGTAGTTGCCAATTGAACCAACACTGAATAATATCTTGTTCTCCATCACTGTATGTACGGTAGAAATATATCTTATCTTCTGACTGTCCCCACATAGCTATGAAACTATTCTGTGGACTAGCTGTTAATCCTGTTATTGTAGCTGGTATATACTCTGATATAACACGTCCTATATCTACAACCTTTGGTATCTGACCTACACCCTGTGGAGCCATAGCAAAGATTCTACTAAAACCAGCAGTAGCGTGAGTCTTACTTATAAAATTAATATTAGTACCAACATCAACTGGGTCTATTTTAGTATCCATACGATAGTTAGATAGACCACGTATCAATGCAGTTTGTGGGCTGAGATTACCATCAGCAGCATACATAATAAACTGTTGATTCTGACTGAACAGGAGTAAACCAGCAGCAGAAGGTAAGATACCATGTAATGTAGCTTCTTGGATACTAGAGCAACTGAGATCGATAGGATCAGCAGCTGTACTAGTTTGAGTACTTTCAAAATAGAAGTTAAAGAAATCTCCAGCCCTACTCATTGATACATTATCTGTAGTCAAGAATCCTAACCTATTATTATAATAGAAACACTGTTGAATAGTCTTACCAGTAGCATTATCTTTATCATAACAAGAGGGATGTGAATTATTCTCTTCATCACCTACTGCACGTGGTGCACCAAAGACACCTGCAATACCACCAATATCAGTATCGTGTTCTATACGTGCAAATGTGAACGCATTCTTTGCTGTATTGTATAACTTATGTGGCATAGTAGAAGAGTCAAGACCCTTGTCTACACCAGGGCCTCTGCTTTCCTCCCAGACACCAGGTCCAGATACTCCATTAGTTGCTTTAAATGTAGCATAGTAAGATCCTTGTGTTGAAGCAAAAGTATTTACAATTTTAACAGTACGGTTATGCACTGTTTCTGCAGATAAATCAGTTATTTGATCAACCTCATCTTGATAAGAAGTTAAAGATGTACCTGATTTACCACCTACTGAAGTTACTGTGAAATCTGCAGAGCTATGGGACAATTCTAAGGATGTACCTGCAACTGTAGCAGTAAGATTAGAAATAGTATGATTATCAATAGCTGACTTTATTGCTGTAAGGATTTCAGTAGCATTAAGAAAGTTAGTGGTGTCAGCATCATTAGCTGCAGTATCACCTGCTCTAGTATTAACAGTTGATGTATACGTAGTACCACCTATTTTTATTGCTACTTCAAATTTAGCACTATATTCAATGAGATGTATTCTAACTGTACCTACACGTTTCTCATTAAATGTAGCGCCTGCAACTACATCAACTACTTTAGTTTTATTAGTGATAATAGTATTATCTCTAACAGTTAATGTGTCATAATCAGATGGTACTATAGAATTTAAATATGCTTGGGTACCTGTGTTATAAGTAACAGAAGCTTTAACGTAATCACCATTACCATCTACTTCTGCTATATTCCATACATGTATAGCAGCATCAGCTGCTGTAGCGTTACCTACAATACAACCTATATACCTCTCATCAGCATCACGGTTTATATAAAACCATTTAGCATTATCTAACTGAGTGGTATGAAAAGCATTGCCACCTGTAGTAGCATCTTCTAATTGAAGTAAGTATTTAAAACCAGGTCTTTTCTGTAAACCAAATGTAGGATCAGGGTATGCGTTTATAGCTTGGACAACTTGACCTGGTAGTTTTTTGTCGTCTGGCTGGTTAGATACACCACCTAAAAAATTTGGTATTGTTTGAGTTACTGAAGCCATTAGCGTGACAAAGCCTGATAAGGTTGATAGGAATTGTAAACTTTTCTACCTCTTTCATTACCGAAGAAAGTATAATCACCTTGATTACATTCGTATTCCAAGGCAACTGCTCTATTGAATACTTCTTTCTGTTTTAATATTTGATACTGTTGAGGGTCTCCGACGATACGGCTGCTTACAGTAGCAGCAGCACGAGCTACAATATAATCTTGAACAGGTCTAGGTAAATCAACCCAATCAAACAACCAAACTACATCACAAGCTACTTCAGACCAATCAGACCAATCATAAGTATGATCTACTTTATCATATAATTTACCATTTCTTCTAATCGCATCATGTGTATTATGCTTCTCTTCATGGACATCTAACTGTAATACATTGTTAGGTATAATAACCTCACCAGCTGAGTTAGGTGTTAATTCATAGAACTCTTCTGTATTAAATGTCCAGCCTTCTGCCTGTACCTCACGTGATGTGTTAATCAGTGTATCGTATGCAATCGCAACGTCCGGGTTGGTTTGATCGAGGGTGGTTACAGGAGCCTGACCTACAGACGCCAATATTTCATTTACAGCTGGTAATTCTTGAGCAGCGTTTGTAGTAGGGAAAGCCATAGTTAATTTATATTAATAAAAAAAAGGGGACCGAAGCCCCCTTATGTTATGAGCGCGATTGCGCTGGTGAATCGCATTCCTGACCACTATAAGCAGTCGGGAAATTGAATGTTTCTGAATATACAGCAGACTGTGAATAAGTTCCACCTTGAGTCATAGCTACCGATTTACGGAGAGCTGTGTTACCTCCAGAGATACCAGCTGTGTGACCTGAGTAGCCACCTGGTTCTTGGACTGTGGCATCTGTATTAGACTGCCTAGCTGTAGATGTATTTGCCATTAATTAATCCTCGGTTATGGTTGTGGATGTGTTTCGTACTCTAGAGCTGTGACATAACCAATTACATTAGAGCTTGTACCTGAATCAGTTGTAGCAATAGTAACTTTATCACCAATGCGATAACCTACTCCATCAGCAGCCGCAGCCGCATCAACTGAAATTGCAGTACAAACATTACTAGCAATAGTCAGGTCTACTTTGAGACCTGTACCACTGCCATCTGTAGTGGTTGCTTTATTGTCAACGGTTCCATCAGTACCTCCACCAGTTCCATTATCACCAGTGGCAGTACCAAGAGTAATGGTTTTAACTGAACCACCTGCTCTAATATATTCAATAGGTGGTGGTGGGAACCAAGTTTCACTAGTAGTACCGCCTACTCCATCACTAGTTGTTACCTGTGGCATTAGTCATCCTCCCCTTAAGCGGTTTGGATTTCAATTGCAGCAGCAGGGTTAAGAGTATCAGCACCCATTGCTAGACGTCCAACGATCAAGTCGCCTTGATACATTGTTTTGATGTCAGCTCCGGTTGTCTGTACCTGAGGACCAATTGCTTCAACCACACCTGCAGCATCCTTCTGATAGATAAGCCCTGCATGAGCTGAGAAGTCAGCAGCGTAGTTATTGTTTTCACCAGTAGCTGCTTGGATATTACCAGCCTGGAAAGGTAGGTTGTTAGAACGCTTAAGTTGAATACCTGCAATCTCATAAAGACCTTCACCAGAGGTGAGGTTACCAGAAGAATTACCATAATCTCTATTGAGAATATTAGTATCTACTTGAGAAACCAAGGCATAGTACTGACGTGGGTTTAGTACAGCAGTACGTCCATCCTTAGGAAGGTTCTTTTCATCTAGAATTGCAGCTGCTTCAAAGAAAGCATCTACCAATTTCTGAGCATCATACTGATTACCTGCTCCGATCTTAATGACGGAACCACCTGGCTCAGGGCCTGGTGCTACGTTAATAGGATGTGCTTCTCTAGCAGCCTTAGCAATCACACGGAAGATTTTCTTATCATAAACTTCAGCTAGTGCATGACCGATCTTCTTGCTGATCTCTCCACGTAGGGAGTAATGAGCAAGTGTTTCATCTAAATCATATACGAAAGCTGAGCTAATGAGTAGGTCATCAACCTTGATTAGCTTCTCTGCTACTGGGGGATCACCACTACCTAGGATTGGTTTTCCTGGTGTATGGTAATCAGCCGTCATACGGCCTGTGAATATGAACTGCATAGACTTACCGTTCTTAATTGTACGGTTCTGTACAGTTCCTTTAGCTACCGTTGCTGACTCATAAGCTTTGAATAGCTCACCTGAGAACAGCTTTAGGTAGGTCGCGTATTTGGTATCATAAGCTTCTGACAACGGGGTGTCAGAGGTATTATTAATACTACCAATACTCGATACAAGGGTATCGTTTACAGCCATTTTTTCGAGAGTTGTATTTGTTTACGTTGCTCTCAATCGATTGAAATTTAAAATATGTGTGGTCTATCCCACCGTCTAGACGGCAAAGGGTATCCGCGTACGGGCCAATGCCAATGGGAAGGGGGTCCGACTCTGAGGTGCCCCCAACCCTGCTTCATTTAGAAGCGGTACTTAGTACCTACACCGATTTTCCATTCTGGATCGTCAGCGTCTGCATACTTCTTATGCTCGTAAAAGGCGTTAGCACTGAGCTTTTCTGTGATGTCGATACCAGTACCGACCTCAGCAATGAGAAGCTTTTCGCCATCAGCGCCGTCATCAGTAGAGACGCCGCCGCCAAGCTCCACATAAGGAGTAAGGCTGCCGACTTCAGTATCAAAACCGACTCGGCCCAGTAGTTCACGGTTCTTGTATTCACCTTCTGATCCTGTAAATTCTGCCGATCCGGTCACGTAGACTCCGGCCATTGCGGGAGCGCTCACTGCTGTAAGGGAAGCGAGTGCTAGAGCAAATGTTTTCATAATTGTTTAAAGTGTTTTGGTATAAGGTATACCGCGATACTTGAGTACGAACTTTTTTGTTTTCATGGTTTTTCTCCAAGTACCTAACCCCCGTTCCATGGTTAGGCGGCATGCGTCCTGTTAACCAGGATGAACGGATGCGGTATTATAATCAGCCGAGGACGAACGTTCGGGTCGGCTCTGCCGCTAAGTCTAGCGGGAAGTTATGTGCGTTTCTTTCATGCATTACTTCCATACCTAAGTCGGCGCGGTTGAGTACATCAGCCCATGTAGGGACGACTCTTCCGTTGGCATCGAGAATGGATTGATTGAAGTTAAACCCGTTAAGATTGAATGCCATAGTGGCGACTCCCATAGAGGTAAGCCATATGCAAGTGACTGGCCAAACAGCAAGAAAGAAATGTAGAGCACGAGAATTATTAAAGCTCGCATATTGAAA
>VTLG01001422.1_pt1 | contig 12348 bp, 13 predicted proteins | sample 4694571 | NCBI WGS metagenome assembly VTLG01 (sample SAMN12604809, study PRJNA352737) | marine metagenome | biome: ENVO:00000447; feature: ENVO:00000209|ENVO:00000569|ENVO:01000036; material: ENVO:00002151; isolation source: viral sequences binned using virsorter ... | reverse complement strand
GAAGCTCCGACTCTTATTGTGTCAAAAAATGGCATTACTTAACGTCTAAAGAAACTGCGCAATGAATGACGTTACTCGATAAAATTATGTAGTCAATTCGATCAACCGCCGCCGCCGTTGTTGTTAGTGTTGGTGCTGTACCGCCTACAAATTTAAAAGCACTATTAAATGATGCTGTCCTAGAGCCTGTACCATCTTGTGTAATAAATATCGAACCAGATTGCCCTACAACTTGATTACTTGGTGCGGCAAAGGTTCTGTTACCTCCTAGCGTTACTGAATGATGACAAGCTGTTGCCATATCTATTGTTATTGTTGATCCATCAGAAAGGGCTGTGACGTTAGCTGCTGCTCCTCCTGTTAATGATATTCCTCCCGAAGCTGTCTCTAATTTCTTACTTCCATTATGATATAGGTCTACTGCTCCATTTTCATCAGCTTGTATCATCACATCGCCACCAGTATCATCCAATATAATTTGGCTACCTCTCATTTTTATTCCACCTACACCACCATCTGTAATGTGAGAATGTGACCCCGAATGATAAATTTCTAAATCTCCACCAGTTCCAAATATTGCCTTTGCATTATCAGCAAACTCAAGAGCATTATCTGACCTGTCAAAAACTACGTCTCTTCCAGCAGTAGCACCATCAAAAGTTACATCTTCTTGAAATATATTTGTTGAAGTAAAAGTATTAGCTGCCGATAATCCAGCATGACCAAAGTTTGTGGCCGATACATCACCTAAAGTAACAAAAGCATTATTAGCAGAATTTCTAATTTTTAAAGTATTTCCATCAATATGAGGAACATAAGCTGCAACACCGATTGTAGGGTCGCCAGAGCCTTGATTTAAAGTGCTAAGTGCAGAAATTATTTGATTTAACTTTGTTCTTACAACAAGACCAGTACCATTATCAACGGTAAAGCCAGATCCACCAGTATTATCGACTCTTGACATGATAATTCAGTATTTTTTTAAGTATATCCTAAATATTAGCCTTTACCAAAACCAATAGCAGTAAAGTTAAAGTTTCGATCTACAGAACTACCAGAACTGTTTTTAAAATGAACAGTAAAACCTGTTCCTGTAATACTGGAAAGCTCAAAAAAGTCACCAGTTGCCATATTAAAAGCTGTAATTCCTATTGCTGGCGGATTAGAGTTTGCACCTAATAATGCACTTGTGCCTGTAAAAAACGGATGATCAAATGTTACAGATTTTGCTCCTGCACCTGAAGCAATAGTTGTTGTGCTTTGTTCTGTTCTTCTTTGAAACTCTGCAAAATATCCAAGCTGACTAACTCTTATATCCTGGTTTGTATCTTGTGTTGTTAAAACACATTTAAACTTAAATGTTCTACCTTTGAAAGTGCCATTCGCAAACTTTTGAAAACCTGAGTAGCTAGTGCCATCCTGTGATGCTTGAACAAAAACTTCAGCATTGGTATCAACACTTGAAGCACCATCAAAATCCTGTCTTGCATCAATATCTGTTACTGAATCTATCAAATCATTAGAATAAACAGAGTCTGTTTGTATTAGTTTTCTAAGATCAAGACTAAATACAGCACCTAAATCTAAAGTTTCATTAAATAAATAAGTTCCAGTTGCTGAAACACCTCCAATGTCATCAATAGAATTTTCTGTATCAAAATTCGTAATATCATCAAAATTTCCTATGCCAGCCAAACTTATTGACCCTGTACCAGAATCAAATCCAATATTAGTCTTTGCCCCCTGAAATGCTGGACTGTCTTGATCTTCTCTTCTTGTTTGTACTAAAAGTTTTGGCTGTGCCTCAGGTAGATCTATAACAATACTTGTTTCACCTGTACTGAATCTATCTCCATCGTCTTGTGTCTTGAGAATATACTCACCTTCCAAAAGTGGAACCATTTTTTCTGTTGACGCCCCACTCAAAGCGAACACTAAATCTGTTGCATCTTGAAAAGTACCACTTCCATCGGTCTTGGGAGAATGTCTAACATGAATACGACCACCTGCTCTTACATCTACATCTGGCACAGCATCCCACCTAAGTCTTATCTCCTTATCTGAAATAGGTTCATAAGTTAAATTTGTAATGTCAGATGGTGGTGCGGTCTTACCAACAGCATTGAACGTGAAATTAGTAGAAGTTGCACTTAACTGTAATCTAGCATTAAAACTAAATACCTGTATTTCATATGTTCCAATATCAGTATTTAAAATTTCAAAATCTGGACTAGAAACAGTTGTTGAAACATAATTACCATTGTTAAATCTATAGTTCACTTGGTATTGAGTAACACCTGTAACTGGTTGCCAACTGATAATTAATTTTGATACAGCATTATTGTTGATAACAACAATTTTTTCCTCTGCTTGTAAACCAACAGGAGGATTTTTTAATTCATTTAAAAGACTTACAGTTCTAGTGGCAAGAGAAGATCCATCTTCAATAAAACTATATTTACCATCTTTATAAGATAAAGCCGTAACCACATAATTAATACCATCCTGTTCCTCTACATTTATTACTCTAAACAACTGCGAAGATATAGTTGTATTCGAGATCATCCAAACAGTATTTACATTTGGTGTCTGAGAAAAAGCACTTGATACTGTTACAACACCATTAGAAATACCGCTTATATCTTTTGTTTCAATTGTTCCATTAGGAAGAATTACAGAAAGTTTTGGACTATTTGTTGTTGGTAAATCAGTGGCATTTGTATCATCAACTGTCATAACAGTTGTAGACGCAACAGCTTTTAATCTTCCTGATCTTCTTACTCCTGCTCTTACTGGATCGTTTATTTCAATAACACTTCCTGGTCTACATATCGCACCACTATCAATGGAAGTTGTAAAAGTAACTATTTCAGATTCATTATTTTCACTGAAAAGTATTGCACGACCCAATCTTGCAGCCTGTCCTCTTGAAGTACACGCAAATGCTTTTACCTGCTTAACAACTGTACCTATCTTTGTTATCAGGGCACTATCTTCTACAACTTCATAATCCACCTCCTGTGAATCCATATTGAAATAAGACACAGAAACAACACTATGCCTTGCTTTAAGACTACTGCCAGAATAATTAAATCCAGCTTCAGTAACATTGGCAAGACTAAATAGATATGAACTGTCCTTTGGACTATCCTGTGCAAGTTCTATTGATCCAGCAGACCATATCGGAACACAACGCATAACTCCTGCAAGTTCATTTATCAGATCAAATGCTTCATTACTGTTCTGGATATTTACATTGCAACTAAATCTAGCTTCCTGTCCTCCAGATCCGTCATCAACTAAAGTATTGGCAAATTTACTTGCAGTAACAAAAGAAAATAGATCAAGAGAACTATCGGTTATATGATCTCCAAATCCATAGCGAGTATCTGTTAGAAGATCAAGAAGTATCATTGCAGGGCATGAACACCATGTAGCTGCACCCATCACTCCATTAAAAATATAGCCATCGGGATAAACAATCCGACCAGTTGTACTATCTACTGTTGGAGTACCCGAACTACTAGCACCTGCTCCTGGAATCCTTACTTTTATTCCTCTTATACGATATTTTCTTGATGGGATAGAACTGAACTGCTGAGAATCAAGCCTTAATGACGCATATGCACTGTTTAGGTAAGTCTGTTTATCATCAATAATTTCAGTAAAACTTGTAAATTGAAAAGCATTTACTGTACTGGTAGAAGAAGCATCAGCCGTAACTCTTACAACTTTTACATCAACAGGAAAAGAACCAGTAAGATTTACACGATATTCTTTTTGATAAGCATCAGCAGTACGACCAGTAACAGTATCATCTATTAAAGTTGTAAATCCACCGCCATTGTATTGAATTTGAATTTGAAGATTAACAGAGCTACCAAGTAAATCTCCAGAATTAGTAGCAACCTGTATTTGTGGGAAAGTTACTGTTACCTTCACAGCATCAATATCAGAGTTAGATATTGTTCTGGTTACAGGAGTAGAGTTTGTAACTGTCACACCAACAGCATTTATTGACTCACTACTTTCTATACCACTGATATGTTCTTGATTTGAAGTTCCAAATCTCGGTGTAAAAGTTACATCCTGAAAATTAAAATCTGTACTGGCAGGACTTGTGTTACTGGCACTAGATTGCAAAATAGCTGTATCATTTAAAAATATATCTTTTAAAGCAGCGTTATTATATGCAGTTGTACCTTTTGTTAACCCAGCTTTAGAAGCAGTAGCAAAACCTTCTATTTCTCCTTCTGATATTAAATCAAGTAAAGTGGCAAACTGACGGCTATGTAAAGTATCAGGAGTCCTAGTTGGTTGTGGTGGAGCAGATGGTGGGGGAGGGCCACCAGCACCTCTAATAATTTTAGGATTCTTTTTCATGCTCTTACCTGTTCAGTATCAACACCTGCACTTATTACAACACTTCCTGTAAATATTTCACCATAAACAACTGGAACGGGAGTACCTGCTCTTGATGTATTTTGTAAACCACTGAATTTAAATGATATTCTAGGATCTTGCTCTGAAGTAAAATCGGGTGTCTTTGGCACTGGAGTTAACAGATCAGCCACTCCAGAAAGAGTCAAAAGTACACCTACATTACCTGCTGTAGCTGCTAAACTACCACCAAAAAAACCTACTCCTTGTGTGGCATTGAAAGCAAAACCTGTTCCACCAGAAAGAATACCTACACCAATAAGTGCTGCTCCTGTAATAAATCTTCCAGTTCGACCGCCAGCACCAGTGATAACAGGAACAAAATGTAGATCAAATTGTCCTATAGGGTGGGCTAATTCATCTTTACCTACTTCATAATCACCAACTAAAATTTTATAAGACCTTCCTGCTATATACGCTTCTGATTTTGGAAAGTTACATATGAGAAAACTTACTGCTTGAGATATTGAATTTACTTTTACCTCAAATTCTTTATGTCCAACAAATTCTGCTAACTCTCCATAAAGTTTTAATTTACGAAGCATAACGATACCTCCCTCCAGTACATTTTAATAACCATTGAGAATAAGGCTCTCTACAAGATAGTCTATCTGTTAAATGATGTAAAATTTCATCTCCTAAAAATAAAGCCACATGATTTAAACCATCTGCCATGATTGACATAAATAATAAATCTCCTTTCTCTAATTTTTCTTCCTGTCTTAATTGTCTAAAACCTGTTCTCCATGCACATCTTTCAAACATAGGATCTTTTAAAAATTCTTCAGGTGTGGTTGGTCTATCCCAATCTTTAAGTTCAATACCTTTTTCTTGTTTATACCAATCTCTTACTAAAGACCAACAGTCAGTGACACCCCAAACCCATGGTCTGCCAATTAAAGGTGGTTTATATCCACAGGGTTCACAATAACCCCAAGTTTCTGTTTTTGGATTTACAATATGCCACGGAAGATTGCTTTGTTCGCAGCTAATTTTATCTGCCTGACTAGGAGTTGGAGGTGTTATAGGGTGACTATGAACAATGGCTGTTATCTCTCCTGTATTATCTGCTTTTACATAATCTTCTGGGTCAATAATAAAACATTGATGATCTGTCATTGAAAGATTATGGCAAGGATAATATCTTTCTTTTCCTCGAATATTCAACAATAAACCACAAGATTCTTTAGGATCTTGGTCTTTCGCATGAAGAAGTGCTTCGTCTTTCCAATTCATGCGTTAAACGTACCAATAGAAGGGAATATAGAGCGAGTTGCTTGCCTTTTAGGTGCTCTGACTCCTGCAAGATCAAAAACAGCAGCTAATTCAAAAGTAACAATTTCTCTATTTTCTGCTGATTTTCTATCTATTTTATAAATCTCTTGAGGAAACTCTGCTGTAGGATCTGGTGTTCCTAATGGATTGCTACCCCCAGGAAAGTTAGCAGCATCAAGATAACGTGCCAAAGTTCTAATTCTTGTTACTGTAGCACCTGTAAGATCATTACCTGTAGTAGTAGCATTTACATTTAACAAAATGGCTGTAATAGTACCAAGAGCATTACTGACAGTAAGAGTTGGGCGAGGTAATTGTCCATTTTGATATGCAAAACCTTCAGCCTGTATTGGCATTTTTGTATATGTATTACCAGCCCAGATTATATCTGCGTTTGAATTAAGATTTGTACCAGCATGAAATCTATAGGTAGTATTCGATCCATGTAATGCTGTTGTAGTGACAAGTGTAAACAATTCAATTATTGCTGAAGGATTGATCTTTTGTAGATCAGTAATAATAGGAGCAGTACTCATGGTTCAAATACTTCTCTGAATGTTGCTTGTATTGTAGCTCTATTGTTATATGGTATAGATTTTGACCATGCTTCGCAAACGAATTTTTGTGCAGCAGCTTCTCCAGGTGCGGTAAAATCAAAGCTATCACTATCATTTGCACGGGCATCAAGGAAGGTTTCTATAGTATCTGCTTCTGTCTCTGATACGTTAAAAGTAAAATTATAAGTTTTTGGGTTTTGATGTTCTGCTAATCCAAATAATATTCTATGCTCATAACCATCAGCAAAACGAACTGTTCTAGTATTTGGTGCGGATCTTTTTTGTTGTCCATAAACAGGCTTGATCGAGGGAAACGTAGCCATTATGCAAGTAAACCTCCAGGTCTTTTTTGTTGCACTAATTCTGATTGTATAGCAACTGATATAAGACGACCAAGTTCTCTACCTTGCTCTTCATCTCCTTCAACATTAGATCCAGAAGCATCTACATTTACCACAATATTTGTTGAACCTCCGAGAGAGCTATTTGGAGATACTGTTCCAGTAACACCTGGAGTAAACAGTTCTGGGCCTTTTTCTCCTACAATGTAAGATCTTCCTGCTTTTACTGGACCGCCTGTAGATAAAAAACCTCCAAATAAATTACCGAATAACCCCATTCCTTTACTTAATGTTCCTCCTGCATTTCCAAAGAAAGCCATGTTAAATGCAGCATCTATCATCTTGTCTAATACATTTCTCATAACGTCATTCAAAGTAGACGTTCCACGGATAAGTCCTTTTATTCCGTCTGATAAATCTGTAGCTACAGTTTGAGCTAAATTCTTAAAAGATTGTTCTACTAATCTTGCATTTTCGACTAACTGTTTGGCTTGATTGTTCTTTTCTACTAAAGCTCTGACACTTAATCCTTGTGTATCAAGAAGTTTTAATTCTTCTTCGTTTAGGTTTTCAGTTATATCTTGTATTTGTTTTTGTATATTTGCTTCTTTTATGCCTTCTTCAGTCACCAATTTTGCAAATTCTATTTCTTTTTCCATAGTCTTTACTTTTCTTTGGGCACTAGCAAGTCTTTTAGCGTCAACTTCTAAAGGTGTGTTGCCTCCTGCAAAACTACTACCTCCACCCATAAACGCATCTAATCCACCAGGATTAGCTTGTCTAACTAAATCAAATTTTCTTATGGCTTGCCTTCTTTCATTATTTATTCTCAATCCCTCTACAGTAGTTCCTATCTCTGCTCTCAATATGTTATCAATTTGAGATTGACTCATGTTAGCTAACACACCACCAAAATTTTTAAGGAATTGTTCTTCGCCTGGACCTAAATTAACTGTTCCTTTTCCTTGACCTAAAGAAATAGAAGTTCCCTGATCTAATACATTATTTACAAGTTTTAAGAACTGAGATATTGGGCCAGCTAAAGCTAACTGTAGATTTATAGAAAGTTCTGCGATTGTTTTACTTAGTTCTTTAGAAGCCTCTCCTGCCCGTCTTAATTTATCTGCTCCATCTTGTCCTAATACAGTTGCTAGTTCTTGACTCAATAATGCAGCTAATTTTTCTCTTTCTCCTAACGCTTGTAATACTTTTGCTCTGTTTTCAGCTTCTTTAGTACTAAATAACGATTTTTCAGTAAGTAGTTTAAATTGACCATCTAAAGTAGTTAGAGATTCTCCTAGTTTTCTTACACCATCTACTACATTTGATAGTGTTTGAACGATTGCTGTAGCTGCAATACCTCCTGCAAATCCACCCATCTGTCCAAACATTCCACCGATACCACCACCAAGGCCACCAGCTAATGCTCCTATCGGTCCTTGACCAAATAACAAGGGGAAAGCTCCACTTATTAGAGCACTTTGGGTATCAAATCTTCTTCCTAAGTTTCGTAGTGTATTTCGATTAGATCCTGCTGGTCCTCTTAATAATCTACCTGTTCTTCTATCAAAATTTAATGCAGATTCAGTCGGAAGAGACATACTATCAAACTGTGGTCCGTATTGGGCTGCTGTAAAACCTGTGTCTTTTCTCATGCGTTCCAGCTTCTTTGCGTGGGCTGCTCCAGCCTTGGCAGATGCTTGGTTTGATTTCATTGCTTCTTTTGCAAATTCAGCCGATCTCTGTTCTGCTTTAGCTTTTCGTTCTGTTTGCTTGGCTACTATATCGGCTAATTTACGCTGCTCCAACATTTCGGAACTAGGAAGAGCAAGCTGCGAAACAGATTTGGTAACTTTTTCCGCTTTATTTAATATTGGGTTTATGCTTTTTGCAAAGTTTCTTATTCTTATTTGGTCAGGAAGTTCAAGAATAGCACCTTCACTTCCACTGCCACTTCTACCTCTGCCTCCACCAACTCTTTTTATTTTTCCTACTTCCCCTACTTGCTTCTTTAATCGTTTAAGTTGTGCATCTAACTTCTTAGTATCTAGCTCTATATTTACTTTGTAATTAGCAGCCACGACTATTTATACTAAATAATTCTATATTAGCGTACTTTGCGAGTCTGGGCTTGCCTTTTAGCTTTTTCGTATGCTTCTTCCTCTCGTTCATTTTTGATATTAAAGTAAGCACTCCAAGCATATAGTTCTTGTACGGACATTTTTTCTCTTATTTCTCTATGTGTGTAGCCTAATTGTTCAGCTATAAAAAACTGTAAGTATGTAAATCCGTCTTTTTCTAGTCTAGCTTTTTACGGCATCGGGGCTTTCCTCCTCGCCCACTCCTTGCATTTTAGTCATTATATCCAGTAAAACTGACATTGGTATTTCTCTTCTAAGTGCTACTAAATCTGCTGTTGAAAATATTTTTGCACCTGATTCATCTTCAGCTTTTGTAACAATTACTTGAAGTGCAAAGTCAAGACTACCCTCTTCTTGACCCTTGTTCATAGCTATTAGTGTACTGTTTATGGTGTCTCTATCGGCTATTGTCAGAGGCGACCAAAAGATTTTTAAGATAAGTTCTTTTCCCTTAAAAATGGAGTAGCTACTACGTTCTTCGACACTAAAGGCTTGCTTAAGTTTGTCGATTGCTCTGATTGCTGGCATAAAAAATTGTATTTATTCCTGTAGTATAGCTTAGTATGTTCCTGCTGGCTTGGTTGTCTTAGTAGTGAAACCTTTATTTAATGCTAAAAACCCTTTATCTATATCTTTAAATATCTCTTTACTTTGCGTATAGACATCGTACCAGTTGGGAACATTAGGTCGAGGTGTTGTTCTAGCTCCTTCTTTAAATAAAGATTCATATTTTATTCTTGTACCCTTTAATCTTGCTTTGTTAATCACAAAAGCTGCATAGTCCGTTTCGTTACCTATAAACACTGGACTTGTTAATGCTTGATATACTTTTTTACCTTGTTGACTTGAAGCTCTGAATATACTGCTAGGTAGTCTAGGTAAAGCATCATCTTCTGGTATGAACTCCCCCTGCCTTGGTTTTGTAGCTTGTACTTCAGTTCCACTGACGATCCAGGATTCGGCAAAAGTTCCTGTCCAAAAAGGACTTCGATTCATTAATGATTGTTGTATTTCTTGAGCAGCTTCGGCTCTTGCTTCTGTCACAAGTTTTCTAAAATCCTTTGGTAACTGCTTTATATCTTTAGCCATTTGCAGAAAAATCGCAGTTTATAACACTTAAAAAATGCGTGTCTCTGTCTGTAGTTATAGCTGTAGGTCCTTCTATCTGATTGACCCTTGGAGATACTGAAAATGTATCGGTGTAGTTAGAAGCATTAACTGATGTAAGACCAGTTATAACCGATTCTGCTATTGCAGCAGCTACCGCACTTCCCTTTTGAGGTGGTGTCATTACTCCACATCTGATTACACCGCTATAGTAAGTTTCTGCTGCACCTTGAGGTTGAAGTGTTGACTGATTAAAATTTATATTAACCATTACATACTTTTTGGTTATACCTGGAGTTGTGAAAGGCATATTGTCGAATACAACTGTTACTGTGTTATCAGCAGTAGTTACTGCATTTTTGATTGCGGTTTCAAATGCTGCTCGTGCGTTTACTAAAGTCATTAGAAAATAACGTCAACTCTGAATAAATATTCCTGACCACCACGCAAAGTTCTTACATCTGTAATCTTTGCAACTCTGGTCGATCCAGAAAATGTAAGGGTTATTTCATCTGATAGTAATGGTTGGCTATCTCCTATTAGATCAGGGGTTATGTAAATTCTAGCCACGTTTTCCTGAAATCCTGTTTCTTCACTGGATTGTATAAATTCAACGGGAACTTTTATTGTGTAAGAAGTATCGCTAGTAGTTACTGCACCAGTAGATGTGTTGTAAGAAGCTGATGACTTTCGAGTGTAAATAATTGTTGTGTCTAATGAGTCTCCTAGTTGAGACACAACTTGTTTGGCTATGTTTTTTAGTGCTGTATCTAGCTGTCCTGCCATTAGCCTCTAACCGCCCTTAGTTGAAAAGTTCCTGCTCCACCTAGCATATATGCTCCAAGGTAACTTTGTAACCAAGGGTAAACATCTAAAATATTATTTATTGATCCAGTTCCCTGACTGTCTGTATTGTATTTTACTTGGATATCTCCTAGTTTTACTTCAGAAAAATTACCATCTTTTCCTGTAGTTCCTGTTATAGCGTCAGTATCATTTGCTAATGCTCTAGCTAATTCGTACTGTGCATACTTTATATTTAGTGGGATTTTGCTGCAAGATAGTTCAACTCCATCTACCTGGTAATTATTTCTTGGAAATTTTAGTGCCTGTCCATCATCGCATCTGTCACCATAGTAAACAAAGCTGTCGATCCAACGGGTAGCGGATATTAGTGATCTGTTCTTTTGGTCGTCTGTTTTATTTGTCCAGGTTGAAGAGTCTGGTACTGTTTCAAAGTAAGTATTAGCTTCAGCTAATGTGACATAGCTATTAGCATTTTCTCCTTTCACAGTTGCATCTATGGTAGCTGCCACGATTAGTAAAGTAATTTAGTTTTATTGTAGCGTAAAGAAAAAACCCCACCAATAATTGATGAGGTTTGATGACCACTAATTAAATAATACTAAGGATTAGTACCTGTATCAAGAGGTGAGTTGACGATTAGCTCAACTATAGGAATTAAATCAGCATCGTATGTGATTCCCCAGTTGTTATCGTTAGCTAACGCTGCGTTAGTTGGGTTGTCAGTGGCAGATGTCCACTTAGTTCCCATAACGTGATAAGCACTGTGGTAATCAACAGACATAACATCTTGCTTAGATAAGATGTTTCTATCTGATTCAATACTTAGAGGAGATTGCTCACCTTCAAGAATTGTTCCTGACTTAATTAAGTAGCAACGGAACTCTTTTTGATGACCTGTTGTACCAGGGTGAACTGTATTAACTTGAGAGTCAATAACAACATTCATTCCTGCAAACTGGCCGATGCTTGTTTCGTTAACACCGACACCGCCACCACCCCAAGTTACTGCACCACCAGTTGTTAGAGCAGATGTTGAGAATGTAAGCATACCAACTTGATATAAGTAGTAAGCAACAGATGGGTGAACAACTAAAGTATCTAGTTCATCTCCTCTTGTTCCAAGAAGTGATCTTCCTCTTGCAACAGTTGAAGCTGTCAAGAAGTTATCAGTATCAGCACCAGAAGCAGCACCTTTACTTAGATCAAGTGAGTTTGCACCTAATGGTCCAAAAGTAGATCCAAACAAACCATCTAACAAGCTGAATAGTCTTGCAGAGTTTAGCTTGTTGATAGCATCTGCAATTTGGTTTCTGATGTGACCCATTGGATCTTCACCAGCAGCCAATACAGCAATATCATCAACAGCATACGCAAAACCTCTGTGACAGATAGTTGCGATCTGTGTATCTGTACCAATCTTCTGTGGTGTCAAGTGACCTTGATTACTTGTACCCCATGTTGCTGTACCATCTAAGATTTCCTCAGTTGGTGTGATTGGGTTAAATTCTGGAACTTGGATTCTTGTTCCACCTTCTGTTGCGTCAAGAAGTGCGTTACGCACAACAGCACCAGATTTTAAAAATGCACTACGTTCCTTGATAGCTTCGGAAACATAGGTGCTGAGATTATTTCTCTTAACGATGTCCGCTAATAGGACACCGCCAGAATAATTCTGAAACG
>VTLG01010755.1_pt1 | contig 12349 bp, 27 predicted proteins | sample 4694571 | NCBI WGS metagenome assembly VTLG01 (sample SAMN12604809, study PRJNA352737) | marine metagenome | biome: ENVO:00000447; feature: ENVO:00000209|ENVO:00000569|ENVO:01000036; material: ENVO:00002151; isolation source: viral sequences binned using virsorter ... | reverse complement strand
CGGCTATTGATTCGTTTTCATCATTGGACAAATCCCATCTAGCGAGTTTATCTTGTATTGATAAATCTATCTCGTCAGAATTAGTTTTATTTGTTCTTGGCATAAAAGCTATACTCCTGTTTTTCTTGCTCCGTCAGACGATTGAATTGATCTTTCCAACAAATCCGACAGAGTAACGACTCATTGAAAAGTGTATTACCACAAAACCAAGCTAATTTATCAGCTTTAGTGGTAAAGCATTTAGCACATATATAAGCTAAAATTTTGGTTCTAGTTGATGGTTTAGGCATTTAACAATTCCCTTGCATCTTCAACTTCTTTTTGTGATGGTTTTATAAGTTCATCAGATATTTTTGGGTCATACACCCATAAATCTGTAATATCTTTGTTTGTCCTTATAACAAATTTAAAACCTTGTTTTATCAAGTATCTCAAATTGTGTTCTTTATTTATATTTTTTACAATATTACCAAGTTTATGTTCTTCACAAAATATCGTAATTACTTTTGCTTCTAAAGGATTAACTCCGTTAATATGTTCTAATGTAACTAAAAAACCAGCTTTATTTGGTCTTATGTAAGTAAAACCACATAAAAAAGTACATTGATAATCTTTACAAGTTTTTGGTCTATCTTTATAAACTTTACAGCCAACACCTATCTCACAATGTTTGCACCATTCAAAACTATCTTTTTTAAAAATAGTATCTTTAAAATAAGTTTTATTGATATTAGGTAATTTACAACACATATTACAATCACCACAATCTAGTTCGTTATTAAGACCTTTTTTATTATAAATTAAACCATCAATTAAGGACACTATGACCTCTCGATTCTAAGCATTTTCTAATAATACTCTGCTCTTTATCTTTTTTCTCATCAGGCAACCATAATAAGCTAGGTCTGATGTAGTAGTTAAAAACTTTAGTGTTGATTTTGTTAAATATGTTTGAGTTATCGTATGCAATAGCTTTACAAGTTTCCAAATCATCATTGTATCTATAGGCAACATCTTTACCTTTATTACCTCTATGATCTACTATTGGTTTATAAGCACAGGCATTTAAAAAAGTGCATACGAGCATTGTCATAAGTATTGTTTTTTTCATATCTCTATCCTCTCTCTATATATAATTAGTTGGGTGATGCTTTACTTGGTGCAATCTGAATGCCAACTGTTTTTTCTTTTCTTGTAGCTTCCTCAACTTTTCTAACAGATTCTTTTCCATGACTATTTGTCTGTCGTATCGTTGCTGAAGCTTGGGTAGTTCTTTTATCATAATAACCCATCTCCTTTAGTTTTTTTCCTATCTTTGTGATAGGAGTATTTGGGTGGAACTCCACACCAAATTTCTTTTTAACATCTTCCATCAAATCAAATGATGGTGTTTTTAATATTAGTTTATACATTTGCTCTCTCCTATAAGTAAGATTCGCTTGTTAAAATAAGATTTTTTTTAGCACAAGTATCTCTACACATTTGAATATTAGGCACTTGAACTTGACCTGAAATTACAATTTTATCATCTTCTAATTTTGCAATATTCAAATCAGAATCAGATAACATCGAGTGAACTTCAAGCTTATGCAAAAGATTAAGATTTTCTTTTGGAGTTGTATATACATAATATAAATCTCCATTTTCAGAAACCATAAAAGGTATTGTGTTTCCTCTCCGAGTATCTAAATTATGGTCATCTTTTCTTTTTATGTAACCATCATCAAAGTTTTTACCTGTTATTTTTTTTTGATAATCAAGTGCTTTTTGTTGGGTATCAAACTTTTTAATTTTAATTGTTTTTAACTTATCCATTTGCTCTCTCCTTTTTAAAATTATAAAAGATTTTTTTATTTCTTAAAGCTGATGTTTTTCTTAACAACATACCAATTTCATCAGGAACATCAGTTTCAAGTTCAGGTTTATATTTTAGAGAATTCGCTAATTTAGTAAAAAGAACTATATTTTCTTTTATTACTTTTTTAGCATCTCTCTTTCTATAAAAAACTGTATTTTTAAAATCAACTTCATCAATAGACCAACCATTTATATATATTTGGAAATGATAAATTCTTTTTGATGAATAATGTTTTGATATAGTTATCATTATGCTCTCTCCTCTAAAGCTGATGGGTCTTCAATACTCAACATATCATCAATTATTTCTTCTACTCTTTCTTCAGTTTTAACAATTGGAATATTCATCTTTAAATCTTCCTTGTTATCAACCAAAATATAATAATCAGATGGTATGTAATTATTTGGATATGTACCAATCTTATCATTATGTGTATCTCCATGTTTTGTCATACATGGTTTGCAGATGTAAATATTACCAGCCTGAGTAAATATTTCTTTAGGTTGGTCATTACATATTTTACATTTCTTCATTCTCTCTCCTTGTTTAGTTTTTTTATTTAACATACAAAAAGAGTATCAAATGGGTTGTAAGTTGCAATAGTAAAAAAACCGCATAAAACCTAGTTTTTTAGACATTTGCCACAATTTATACTATAGTTTTTGACTTTTTTTAGCAAATCACTTACAAACAGAATCAGATATGAAAAAAATTATATTTATGTTAAGAGAGATAATCCCTTTGTGGATTAAGTATAAAAGTTTTCATATCAAATACTTAGGTTAAAAAATGTGGGTGGCGGCTTTTCTCTCTCTAGTCGCCATCTGCCTTAAAGAGAGGAAAAGATATGAGCCAATTAGATTTATTTAGCGATTACAAAGCATATCGCAAAGAATCACCGACCAGCAAATCAGCTTGGGAAACTAAAAGAAACAAACTAACACTTAGAGAAGAAGTATTTAATTTATTATCTGAACGACCTTTTTCTAATGAGCAAATAGCAGATAGTTTAGGACAACCATTATCTTCAATATGTGCTAGAATAAACGAACTTAAAAAAATTGATTTAGTAGTAGACTCAGGTAAAAGAACTAAATCTAAATATAATAAAGATGTAATATTGTGGCAAAGAAAAGACCAACAAAAGAGCAGAGAGATATGATGGATAAAATGGTCAACTATGGTTGTGTTGCCTGTCATAAGGATAATATTTATTCAGAAGCTGAAATACATCACATAAGAAATCATACAGGTTTAGGATTGAGAGATCACGATAAAATCTTGCCTTTATGTCCTAGACATCATCGGTACGGCAAAATATCAATTCATCTAGGTAAAAAAGCATTTATTGAAAAGTATGGTACTGAAGAACAATTAGCAAAAGAAGTAAGAGAGAGGATTGAGGAGTGGGATACAATAACAAGCATTTTTTAGAGAGAGGTTATGAGTAGAAAATCAGGTTATTTCATTTGTTATCGTAACATTTGGCAACACCCTGTGTTCAAAAACTTATTACAAGCTAGTTGTTGGATATATATGATAAGTTCAGCTAGTCATCAGGATAAAAATTTAAGGTTTTTAGAAAATACTATATTTGTTCGTAGAGGAGAGTTGATTATGCCTTTGAGGGTGAATGCTAAAAGATTTAAGATGACTTATTCTGAAATGCGGACTTTCATACTAAGACTTGTGCGTAGAAAAATGATAACCACAAGGGTCGCCCACTTACAGCCCACAAGCAATCACAAGAACCGAAAAGTAACGATTATTAATGTTATAAATTACGACAAATTTCAGTATGTTGATAAAGAACAACCACATACAGACCACATATCGCAACAAGGACTAAATAACAAATCTAATACACAATTACTAAATATAAGGTCAAGCAAAGATAAGGTTGTTAATAGTGGGGAAAAGATAATAAGCGAATGGGATCAATATAATATAATTTTAAAAGATGGTAAAAAATATCTCAAACATAAATGGAAAAAAGAACCACTTAAAGATTACAAATGATAGGATTACTGCGAATTTTTAAATATTGTAGAAAAAGGATTATTAGTTTATCTATAAGAAACAGGCAACTTGAACGACAATTAGAGTGGTACAGGGCTGTCTTAGAATCAATAGATAAGAGCAAACACTAAATGGTCAAGAAAAAGTCTAAATTCAGACACATATCAATAAATAAGAAAAAATATTACTTCTTTGAGATTAAATGGATAGATATATTAGGTGATAGTGGACACGCATCTGAAAAAGAATTTCTAAATATGAAACCAGCTTTAATGACAACTAATGCTTATGTATTTAAAAAAGATAAAAAGTATTTATGGACATTTGCTAGTTATGATGAAGAAACTTTTAGTGATCGTAATATATTTCCGATTGGTTGCATAAAGGAACTTAAAAAGATAGAGATTTGATACCTTTTCCAAAAAAAAAATATAATATTATTTATGCAGACCCAGCTTGGCATTTTAAAACATATTCTGATAAAGGTACTAAACGATCTGCTATACAGCATTATAATTGCCTTGATGTTAATGATATTTACAATTTACCTGTTAGGTCAATTACTGATGATGATTGTATCTTATTTATATGGGCTATTGACTCAATGCTTCCTGAAGCTTTGGAAACTATTAAAAAATGGGGTTTTAAATATAAAACAGTAGCTTTTACTTGGGTAAAAAAAAACAAAAAATCAGATGGGTATTTTACAGGAATGGGTTATTATACAAGATGCAACCCTGAACAATGTTTATTAGCAACTAAAGGAAAACCAAAAAGAATATCTAAATCTGTAAGACAATTAATAGTAAGTAGATTAGAACAACATAGTAAGAAACCTGACGATATAAGAAATAGAATTTTAGAACTTTGTGGAGATTTACCAAGAATAGAACTATTTGCTAGACAACGAGTAGAGGGTTGGGATTGTTGGGGAAATGAGGTATAAGAATCAATTATGAAAAGCGACATAAATAAGGCAGAAAAAAAGAAACAATTAGGCAGACCACAAAAAGCTATAGATGAAAAAGTATTAGCAAATCTTAGTCAAATAAACTGCACTCAGGAAGAAATTGCATCAATCTTAGGAATATCTGCAAGAACATTACAAAGAAGATATGCCGATTTAATTGAGATAAATAAAAACAAAGGTAAAGCTAGTTTGAGAAAAAGAATGTACGAAAAAGCTATGAAAGGTAATGATAAACTTATGATTTGGTTGAGCAAACAATATTTAGAAATGTCAGATCGAATACATAATACTAATACTACTGAACCTTTACCATTAATTATAGAAGCACAAGCAGAAGAAATAAAAGACTCTAATGGCAAAGAAAAAGGGTAATCTATATGGCAAGACAGTTGTTTATGAGTCTAAAGCCAAATTCAAAAAAACATCAATAAGCAAACGCAGACCTAAATTTAGTTCTATGAATAAATCAAAAAAAAGGTCTTTTAAAAAATACAATAGAGGTGGCAGATGAACAAAAGGTCTAATTTTTATCCTAATGGAGAGATGATAGATTTTAGATTACCACAAGATTTTAGAAAATCAGAGGGTAGAGGAAGCTGTGGTAATTGTGGTCAATACAGTAACAAAAGATCATTCTGCAATATTTATAAGAGTTTTGGTGTCAAAGATGTTTATGTTTGTAATCAATGGCGACAAAGATTCTTTAAAAGATAATGTGCAAATATTTAGTATTATTATTGTTAAGTTTTGAGGGAGAGGTTATCAAAGAAAAATTAGAATTTACTAGACCAATGAATGCTTTAGAATGTATGGATTATGGCTCAGATCATAGAGAACAAATATCTACTTATGATGACAAAAGAAATACATGGATACTGAATGATGGTCGTGGCACATTTCAAGGTTTTATTTGTATGTGATGTATGATAATGACAAATTATGTCATTACATGGAAATAGAAAATTAAACAAACCTTTTAGAACACCATCAGCTTCAAAGAAGTTTGGAGTTTATGTAAGAAACAAAAGATCAGGCAGAGTTCAGATAGTTAGATTTGGTGCAAAAGGAATGCCAATACGAAAAAATAATCCAACACGACAAAGAATGTTTTTTGCTAGATTTAGACCTATATTGGCAAAAGTAAAAGGACAGAAAACATTGAGTCCAGCTTATTGGGCTATCCAATCATGGAAAAAAGGATTTAAGATATGAGTAAAAAAGAAGATACAATAAAAGTCAGTTCAGAGTCTAAGTTACAGCTACCACTCGCTAATTTAATTGGGATAATTCTTGTTGTTAGTGGTGCAGTTATGGGTTGGGCAAATCTCACAGGTCGCATATCTGCTTTAGAAACAGCAGATACTTTGATGGAAAGTGATCTATTAAAAAAAGCACAACAAGAACCAAAGAACTTAGAAATGTATATGTTAATAGAACACTTAGCATCTCAAATAGAATCAATAGAAAAAGAGATAGAAGCTAGTAGATACAACAAAGTCAATATAGATCATTTAAAAGAGCAAGTAGATATTATAAATAAACAAATAGAAAAATTAAGAAATGGTAATCACTAATGGAAACTATAATAGCTTTATTGATGTTTGTAGGTGTAGATCAAAAACTTGTTGAGATGACTTGGACTCCAAGTATTAGTAAGTGTTTAGAAAAGAAAAGAATAGCAACTAGAAACAGCAACGCAGTTTATATGTGTTCAAAAGTAAAAGCTGAATTAGATGCAGATAACAAAATATTAAAGATAGAAAAATTAAAGTAATTTATGATTGACGAAGACAGGACATACGAAAACGAAATTAGATTTTACAATGATAGATTGGGTGTTAAAAAGGATAGAAATAATTACAAGGGCAATATTCCATTGGACTTGGAGAGTTCAAACGCACCGAAGAATAAAAAGGAAAAAGTAAATGGAATTTGTGCTGACAATGATAATATGTGCATTTGTAGAGGGTAAAACTACTTGTATGCCACCACTCCTCATTGAAGAAACTTATACAGATGGTTATAGTTGTATGCTTGATGGTTATAAAAAGTCGTACGATAAAATCGTTGAAGTTGGTAGAGATGATGTTAATAAATTTAATATCTACATAAAGTTTGGCTGTAATGAAAATAACTCTGACAAAACCACAACATCGTATATCATCATCAAATAAAAGATTTAGAGTATTAATATCAGGTAGAAGATTTGGTAAAACATATCTTGCCATAACTGAGATGATGAAATATGCGGCTATACCAAATCAAAAGATATGGTATGTAGCACCGACCCTTAAAATGGCTAAAGATATTTGCTGGTCTAATTTAAAAGAAGTTCTTAATCAATTTAATTGGATAGAAGATATAAACGAAACCACACTTACAATAACTGTAAGAAAAACAAATAGTACAATATCATTAAAGTCTGCTGATATGCCTGACTCACTTAGAGGTACAGGATTGAATTTTTTAATATTAGATGAGTTTGCAGATATAGATAAAAGAACTTGGTTTGAAGTATTAAGAGCATCAATATCAGATACATTAGGAAAAGTCTTAATGTGCGGAACTCCAAAAGGTTATGGTAATTGGTCTTATGAGATGTATCTCAAAGGTAAACAAGACAAAGAATGGGAGAGTTTTCAATATACAACATTAGATGGTGGTATGGTTACACCAAAAGAAATAGATCAAGCTAGACAAGACTTAGATCAAAGAACATTTAGACAAGAGTTTGAGGGTACTTTCGAAAATTATGCTGGTGCTATTTACTACAATTTTCACCCTGTAGAATCTGTAGTTAATAGAAAGATAGATTGGAAAAAACCTTTACATATAGGAATGGACTTTAACATAGACCCAATGTCAGCTTGTGTTGCACAGATAGACAAAGAAAAGATATATTTAGTTGACGAGATAGTAATTTATTCAAGTAATACTGACGAAATGGTGCAAGAAATAAGAGATAGATATGGAACAAAATTACCAATATTTATCTATCCTGACCCAGCATCTAGGCAAAGAAAAACATCTGCTGGTGGTAGAACAGACTTATCTATTTTACAGAATGGTGGATTTACAGTTAAGGTAAAACATAAACACCCAGCAGTAAGAGATAGGATAAATGCAGTAAATTCTAAACTCAAAGACTCAAAAGGTGTAAGACATATTTTTATTAGCAATTCTTGCAAATATCTTATAAAAGGATTACAAAGACAAACATACAAGGAAGATACAAATATTCCTGATAAAGAAGATGGGTTTGACCACATGAACGATGCACTTGGATATATGATTGATTATATAAAACCTTTAGTTACTCAAATGCCTAGTTCAATACCAACAAGATGGAACATTAAATAATATGGCTTATACAAGAGATGATGCTTACGATACACACAAAGATTACAAAGAAAATGTAAATCGTTGGGAATATTACATAAGATCATATAATGGTGGTTACGATTACACTATCGGTCAATACCTAAACAGATATAATTTAGAACTTGATAACGAATACAATCAAAGACTTGGTAATACACCTTGCGATAACCATTGTAAAAACATCATTCAAATATATTCATCTTTTTTATTTAGAGTAAAAGCATCAAGAGATTTTGGTTCTATGGCAGATGAGCCTAGTTTAGAATCATTCTTAAAAGACGCAGACTTAGAGGGTAATACTTTTAACTCTGTTATGAAACAGGCTCAAAACTATGCGGCTATCTATGGTCATGTATTTATGATTTTAGATAAACCAGCAATACAAACACGAACAAGAGCAGAGGAACTTAATCAAGAAATAAGACCATATATTTCAATCGTTACACCTGAGAATGTTTTAGATTGGAATTTTAAAAGAGAAGTAAATGGTAAATATTATTTAGACTATCTTAAAATTAGAGAAGAAGTAGATAAAGATGGTGGTACATATTTTAGATTGTGGTTTCCTGACCGAATAGAAACAATATATTCAAAAGATGATAGGTCAGACCCAATTACAATAGATACTGCCGATAATCTGATTGGCAAAATACCAGCAGTTATTTTATACAATTCCAAATCGCACAAAAAAGGGATTGGTCAATCAGACCTACAAGATATTGCTGATTTACAAAAAAGTATTTACAATGAACTTTCAGAAATAGAACAATTAATTAGATTAACAAACCACCCATCATTAGTAAAAACTCCAAGTGTAAATGCTAGTGCTGGTGCTGGTGCAGTTATTGAAATGCCTGAAGAAATGGAACCAAACTTAAAACCATACTTACTACAACCATCAGGACAAAACTTATCAGGTCTTATGGAATCAATAAATCACAAAGTAGAAGCTATCAATAGAATAGCACATACAGGAGCAGTAAGAACAACTAAACAGGCTGTATCATCAGGAATAGCTTTACAAACAGAATTTGAATTACTTAATGCAAGACTATCAGAAAAAGCAGACAATTTAGAAATAGCAGAAGAACAATTATTTAGATGTTATGCTATGTTTCAAAATGCAACATTTGATGGTGAAATAAATTACCCTGACTCATTTAATATTAGAGATTACGCAACTGATTTAATTTATTATCAACAAGCAAAGTCTATTGGTATTGGTTCACCTACATTTATGAAAGAAGTTGATAAAGAGATTGCAAGAGCAGTTGTAGATGATGATGAAAAACTCAATCAAATATTTGACGAGATAGATCAAAAAGCAGAAGTTGGTGAGTTCACACAAGACGAAGCACAACAAGAAGATCAAGAAGTAGAGAGTGAAACTATATAACGAAGATTGTCTTAATATTCTTCCGAAAATTCCTGACAAATCAGTTGATCTAATACTTACTGACCCACCTTATGGAACGACACAATGTAAATGGGATTTATCAATTCCCTTTGAGCCAATGTGGAATCAACTCAAAAGGATTATTAAAGATAAAGGTTGTATAGCTTTATTTGGAAGTGAGCCATTTAGTAGTAATTTAAGATTATCAAATTTGAATTGGTTTAAATACGATTGGATATGGCAAAAAGGTCAAGGTACTGATTTTCAATTATGTAAATATAAACCTTTAAAAAATTTTGAATTGATAAGTATATTTGGCAAAAAAATTACATATAAACCACAAGGTTTAATAGAAATAAATAAAATAAAAAAACCAAAAAAAGGCAGTTTTAAATTGGGATTAGAAAAAAATACTAAAAAACACATACAAAAATTTAAGAATTATCCAACTCAAATAATAAATTTTAAAAATGAAAGGGGTATGCACCCAACGCAAAAACCAATAGCTTTGTTAGAATATTTGATAAAAACTTATACTTACAAAAACGATACTGTTTTAGATTTTACGATGGGATCAGGTAGCACAGGGGTTGCTTGTAAAAATATAAATAGAAAATTTATAGGCATTGAAAAAGACACTAAATACTTTGATATTGCTAAAAATAGAATTGAAAGTATATTAGTGTAATGTCAGATATAGTACAAAAATCAACCGAATATCGTATCAAACAAATTGAGATAGCAGAAGCAAAATATTATAAAACTCTTGTTGCAACATTAGATAGAATAGAACGAGAAGTAGTATCATTAGCAAATAGAGATTTACCACAAACAGATGGAAAGCTTATAGAACTCCAAGCGGCTATAGCAATAAGACCAAAGATAAAAGCTATTGTTGACAGAGAATATCTTGGTTGGTCAGACACAGTTGTTAGAGAGGGTTTTAACAAACAAGCAAAGAGAATAGAAAAAACATTTAAACGAATCGGTAATATTCCAGTAGAGTTTCAAGAACTAACAAAAGGTGATTTAGCTTTAGTCCAAAATTTAAAACAACAATACTTTACTCAGTTTAAAGATGTATCAAACACATTTACAAGACGACTATCAGAAAAGGTTTATCAAAATACTTTAGTTGGAAATGATTTTGCAGAATTAGAAAAAGAACTTAGACAAACAATTAATGGTATTTATTCAAGTTCAGATGATGCAGAAGCAAATAGATTAGTAGATTATGTAAATAGAAACAAATATGTAAAATCAAGACAATCACAAGTTGATAAAGCAATACAAACATTACAGACTAAATTTGCAAGAGATAGGGCTGGTGAGAATATGAAAAGATATGCTGGTCAGATATTAAACGACTCATTAAGAGATTTTGATGCAACTCTTAATTTTAATAAAGCTAATGATGCTGGTTTAAATTTTGTTAAATACTATGGAGATGTTATTCCAACTACTAGAGATTTTTGCAGAAATTTAGTAAATGGTGTATATAACAGGAGAAGTGGTGGTCTTTTTACGATTGATGAAATTAAGCGATTATGGACTAGCAGATCATGGTCAGGTAAGAAATCAGGCAATCCGCTTGTAGTTAGAGGTGGATATAATTGCAGACATCAATTTAGTTATGTCAATCCTGATTGGTATAACAAAAAAGGCGAACTAATAATATAAACAAATAGGAGAAACAATGTCAGACGACAAACAGGTTAATCAACCGCAAAATGATGCTCAGGAAGCTGAGGTTAAAAAAACTCAAACTGACGAGAAACCAACACCAAGTTTTAATCAAGAAGATGTTGATAGAATAGTCAAACAAAGACTAGAAGCTGAAAAAGCAAAACATCAAAGAATGTTAGATGAAACAAAAAAAAAGGAAGAAGAAATACTTAAAGAAAAACAAATACAAGAAGCTAAAACAAAAGCAGACTTAGAAAATCTTATGAAAGCTAGAATAGCTGAAAAAGATAAAGAGTTAGCTGATTGGAAAAGTAAAGTAAAAACAATCAATGTAGATAATTCTATCTTATCTTTAGCATCGAAGAATAATGCTATAGCACCTGACCAAGTAGTGTCATTATTAAAAAACGAAGTAAATTATAATGATGATGGTCGAATAGAAATACTTGATAATAATAAAAACATAAGATACAACCCAAAAGGGGAACTATTAACGATTGAGGATAGAGTTAAAGAGTTTTTAGATGCGAACCCACATTTCCGAAAAGGGTCTTTAGCTGGGACAGGATCAACCAGTAGCATCGAGGGCAAGACTGTAAAACCTTTTAATATTCAGGACTTAGATATGAGCAAGGCAGAGGATCGTCAAAAGTATGCTGAGTATCGCAAACAAAGAGATTCTGCTCCTGTTCAGATAAACTTAACAAACAAATAACAAGGTAAATAAAAATGGCAAACGAAAGCACAAGTTCTACACTATCGGAACTATACACAGAGATAGTGGCAGAAGCATTGTTCGTAGCAAGTGAAAGATCAATTATGCGACCACTTGTAAGAAACTATGCAGTAACAGGTGGTGGAAAGTCAGTTGAAGTTCCGATCTACTCCGCAGTATCTGCGGCGGCAGTATCAGAAGCATCTGATTTATCTAACACAGCAATAGACCCAACATCAAAAACAATTACTTGTTCAGAGCATGGGATAATGACAACTTTAACTGATCTAGGAAGAAATGCGGCTCCAAGAAATGTAGCGGCAG
>VTLG01010129.1_pt1 | contig 12349 bp, 10 predicted proteins | sample 4694571 | NCBI WGS metagenome assembly VTLG01 (sample SAMN12604809, study PRJNA352737) | marine metagenome | biome: ENVO:00000447; feature: ENVO:00000209|ENVO:00000569|ENVO:01000036; material: ENVO:00002151; isolation source: viral sequences binned using virsorter ... | reverse complement strand
TCGGTTGTTTCGACGTTGCATGATAGGGCCACGTCGTGTTGTTCGGATTGTACCGGGCAAAACTTGAGTCGTTGGCTCGTGAACGGTTTGGATTGTGTTAAATTTGCGGACTGGTACGCCGCCTGCGTAGATGTCGTTGACACCTCGTGTTTGTGGCATATCGGCTTTCAGTAGTGCTTTTGATACGTCTTCTGAGAGATATTCAGCGTACTTGCTTACTTCGCTTATGTGCGAACTTGCCGACACACTATCATTGTTTTCGATTGCTTTGAAAAATGCATCAACATGTGAACGCATTTTACGAGCCATAGGGTCCATCTTCGTCAGGTCCATACGCATCCCATAACCTTCATCGTATTGAATGTTCCGTCAATTTCTTCGTATGTTGTTCATGGCTTGGCTAAGCGGTGTGCCTTGCGGCCCTCGTTGCTGAACACTTGAAAACGGGGCGCCTGAACCCATGCTTGTTCGATTCTGTGGACTGGCAGGTCCACGTGGAGTACGAATGCCCATCCCCTCTCCTCCGGGCTGTGAAGCAGGCCCTTGTGCTTGTCTCAAGCCTGCGCTTGCCTGTCCTGCCAGTGCACCTGCCAACTGTGGTGGCATGTTCCGACTTGGCAAGCCACCGGGCTGTGCCATTGGCTGAGGACCACCGGGCATACCACCCATCTGAGGTTGACCACCCATGCCTTGCTCCATAGGCTTGTAAATGAAACGAATATCTCGACCGCCTTCCTCGATAAGTTCAGGCTTGAATCCGAGTTGTGCCATACGCTGTGCAATGTTGACCTCCATCTCGTCTCGTCGGAGTCGAGTAACCTCGTCTTCCTCTTCGTTTGGATAGAGCGTAAGTTTCCAATCGCTGATGTCCATTTCTTCCATTAGTCGTGGGAAGAGATGGTCAGTGTACACCTTGTGACCGAACTCAACAGCACGATTGGTAACAAGAATTTGCAAACCTTCGTTATTCAATCCACCTGATTTACCTGTGTCCATCATGAACACGTTCGATACGCCATAGAACGCTGCAATGCGGGTTCGCATTTCGTCACGAACAGCGATGTACTGCATCTCTTCAAGCGTGTCCATGAACTTGACCCAGTTGACACCACCTCGTCCGCTTTGACTTTCGATACCGACCTTCGGAATGTAATGTGGGTCACGTTCAAGTTTCTCATCAACGCCCTTCCAAAACGATTTCATCGATTCAAGATTGTCTGTTGTAATAGAAATCAAGCCACGAGGCACACGACGTTTGCTGTACGCTGTGTACATGTAATTGTCCATTGCTGTAAGTGTCATAGCCTGACGCCAAAGCGTTGATACTGGTGACTTCCCATACAACTTGGAAGGATTGTACTTACTGACGTGAATAACTTCACCTTTGAGATAATACTGTGTCTTACCTGCACCGCCCGTGTTGACGTGGTGTACGTCTTCTAACTCGTGATTGCATATCTCACAGTTGTTGTCCGTCTCGCTGTAGCCACGAACTTGGTTACGATGCAATGGGCACACCTTGTATCGCCCACCACGTACACCTCGCTTGTCCGCAACGATACGCATGAAGATAGGGTCGCCACGTAAAATCTCTTTGACACGATAGAAAGCAACTTCGTTGGTTTCAGGGTCAACATAGTACTCTTTGACAAGAATCAAGAATGCATCGTCCATGATGTTGAGGTCGTATTCTATTTCACGCAGTACGTCCATGAAGTTCTGTTCCATCGAATTGCGTTGATTGACGAGCCATCGACCGTATACCGTTTCATTCGGGTCAGGGTCACGGACGTCACCGCCGCATTCAACGCACGTATCAACATCGTGCTGATATTCCTTGTCACACTCTATACACTTCTTGTGAAACTTCTTGTCCCAGTAGTACCCACGTCGGAATATCTCTTGTTGCAAGGTCGAAAGCACAGTACGAAGGATTAGATTCTCAGAAGCAACCGAATACAATGCAGGTATCGTAATTCCTTGAACGATAACTGGCTCTTGGATGCCCGTTGTGTACAGCGGCATCTGAGGCTCAGGTGTGCGTCGTCGTCGAAATCGGTCGGCCAAACGACCAAGTACGCCCTTAACACGTTCTTCTGCCATCACAAATCACTTCCCCAAGAACGAATGGTGTCCGCATCCACGCCCCATGCATCCAACTTCTTTTGAACAGCGTCAGCATCGTCCTTCCAATTCTCAAACATGACCAACATACGATACTGCTCCTTTTTCATTGTGTCATTTTCTTCAAGGAAGCGCAATGCAGCCTTTGCTTGAGTTGACTTCAATTGCAAGTGCGGAAGCACTCCGTTAAGAACTTTCTTCAAATCATCTCGTGAGTGAAAGTTAAGCCGGTGCGTTGTTCGCTTGCTGTTCTTTGACATCTTTTCATCGAGTGAAAGTGTGCCACAGCCAAGCGTTTTCTGTAATCGTTCGCAGTGAATGCGTCCCCTGTCCCCAGTGGCTACCGCTGATGCACGCACTTCACCACGCTTGGTAATGAAGATTGAACCGTCAGCATCCATGAATCCCGCAGCATAAGCCCACGGGTCCTTGATGACAAGTCCATCGCATGAAAGAAGAACATACTCACCACGTCGAGGCGCTTTGACAATGTCCATCTCTTCACCAAACATCGAGAGCAACTTACTCATGCGTGTTGCTGACAACCGGTTGACACCTTTCTCAATCAGATTGGCTGTGATGTCACGGGCACCCATATGTCCTTTGTCTTGCAATTCTCTCTTTGCTAATTCAAGCCAGTTCTTTTGTTCTTTACTAAGCGTATCAACTTGGTGCAAACCACTTCGCCACATCTTGCGTGCGTCTTGTCGCTGTTGCATAGCAGTGACCCAAGCACTTCGTTCCTCATCACCCCAAACATCTTCAAAGTCATCGAGCATCTTGAGGGCTTCGTCCGCTGCTTCCCACATGTGACAGGCTCGCAACAGTGTTGACTCTCTTGAGTTGCCGAATGTACGCAACGATTTGAGGTTGCGGTCACTCAAGCCAAGGTTACGGATTGTGTCGGCGTGTTCAACTGCCCATGGTATGGAGGATATGGTTTGTTCAACTTCCTGTGCCTTGAGCGCACGCACACTTTTGATAGCACTGTCGATGTCGACCTTCATGTCTTTCATCTTGCGTCGAGCACGCTTGAGGTCTTTAACAACCTCATCAGCACTCTTGCCAAGATACGCATCAAACCATGAGTCACCGTTTTCAGGAAACACATGCGTTTCAATCTGTAGGATAGGTTGTTGTGGTGCGGCTTCTTTTGCAATCTTGACAGCCTTCATCATGTCGTCACGAAGAGACGGGTGACCTAAAAGAGAGGATGCAATCATTGTCGACTGCTCATGACCCATCTCAAGATGGATGTCCGATTCACCTACAATGAGCGTCGGCCACATCTTAGTCATCTCCCTTAAGCAACAAACCAATCATCCCCTGTCAAGCGCTCAGCGCCACGTCCGGGTGCGTCAAGGAACCACTTATCGAATCCGGGCAACTCGTCATCGAGCAAGATTACACTACCACGGAACTCTTTGGTTGCCCAGTTTGCCAAGGCAATCGCCATAGCCAAGTCATCGTGCGAGCCGACCGATTCCAACTTACCACTCTTGGTCATTCCAAAGCGACTGAGTTGCTTCTCAAGTTCACGTGTGTATTCCTTACTACGCTCGTTGCCCCATGGCGTTCTGATTTTGCCTTGCTCAAAGGCCATCAGCAGCGACATGAACATACTTTCCTTGCGCTGTCTTGTGGTCATAAATGTTTTGATAGGGATGTCATCTCGCATATCTTGAAGTTCAGCAGCGAACATGCGCTGAAAATTGTTGCCCTCAAGTTCAATCAGGTCAGGTTGGAACCGATTGTTGATGAGGAGGATGTTCTTTTTCTGTGCTGCACCACTCAATCCTTTTTGATTGATAACGTGAACCATTTGCTTCTCCTCAGAATCAGGGAGTATACGCAAAATGACCATTGCCGTGTAGTCAGCGTTGCTGTCGCTGGCAATCGCAGGGTCCCAGCCGACAAAGTGCTGACCGAATACACCCGCTGCATTACCTTCTTCGTCGAACTCTTGTTCAGCGTGGTCAAGCAACACGAGGCTTTCATCCCGTGCTTTTTCCAACAGGCTGTTGGGGAACATACTGGAATTGTCGTGAATCGGTTCGCACAGATACTCACGGGCGAACTTGATAGCAGGCATCGACTGCTCACGCATTCGGAGTGCATCGAGAGGCCAACGTCCGGGCCACAGGGGTTCACCGTTCTCTAAGATAGCGGGATAGGTTTCAACTTGAAACGTGTCCTTCTGTTCAAGTTCAGCATACAGGTCGTTGTACGAAAACGGCGTACCGACCATCATCATTCGACCTGTGTGGTGCAGAACAGGGAGGAGAACGGTATAGAACCAGTCGGCTGCACGTTGAAGTTCAGATGCTGTGGTTCCCCACAGGATGTCATCGCAAACGACCACGTCCGGGTGAAAACCACGAGTAGCACCACCGACGGACTTTGCCATGATACGACTACCGTTGGTGAACTCAAAGTAGGATTTTGCCCAAGGCTTACCTGAGGGCTTGAGTGGTTTGAGAATGTCAGCCATGTCGATGTTGCTACGGATGAATCGCATGTGCTCAAGCGTCTGTTCAAGCGAGTGGCTGAACACCATGATGTGCGTGTTCGGATTGAATGCTGCAATCCACAGAGCATACGACATGAAGAATACAGACTTGCCGTGGTCACGGCTCGCTTTGACGCAGTAGTATCGATTCTCGTTCAGACCTTGGTCCCACGCTTCGTGATGGTCGGCGTAGTCAAAGCCAAGAATCTCGGTGAAAAAGAACTTGAACGACTTCTTCGACATCTCCATGTCGATTTCGTCAACGAGTGCCTTGACACCCTCAGCGTCACTCATTCTTCGCCTCCCGGTCGTCCAATTCGGTCCATCATTTGTTGCAAACGTCGATTGTCTGTCGGAGGTTCTTCTCCGCCCTGCTGAGATTCTTCGCCCATTTCGGCTTGTGCCGCTTCCACCGAATTTGATTGATTGTCACGATTTTCAGGAGTGTTTAGTTCCTCGTTGACTGTTTTGTCAGTTTGATTGAAACCTGCTGCTTGCTGAACTTGCTGAGGCGCCTGTGCCTGTTGCACTTGCCCTAACGTTTGGGTGGGAGCAATGCCTGCTCCTATCAAACGCTGTAGGTTAGCCACCTCTTCAGGACCGACATTTTGAGCCATCTCATAGGCTGCCGCAGTTGCTCGATGTTCGGGAAGACTGATGCCTCTTGCTCTCGCATCACGCTTGTCCTGTGCCAACCTTGCTCGACCTATACCCGATGCTTCTTGAGCCAACTCTCGACCAAGTTGTTCTGCTGCTGTATTTGTTTCTCTTGCTTGTTGTAAGCGTGCTTGTTCCGCATCAAGGCGCCGACGGTTGATGTTCATTGGGTTCAATAGACTTGTAAGTCTCGGACCTTCCGCTGCAAGTCGTTCAGGGTTCAAATCCTGACGACGTTGAAAATCTCGTTGTGCAGCCTCCTTAGCACGGTCAACCTTTGATTGTTGTTGCAAATTCGCTAATTCTTGACGTCGACGTGAAGTTGCCAAGTTAGCAAGCCCTCGACCGGCTGCGCCACCTTGCATAGCACCAACTTGAAGATTTGATAAGAATCCACCAAGACTTCGTGACTCACCTGCAAGCCCTCCTGCTAAACCTGCCAACGTGCCTGCTGCGCCAAGTGCTCGACTTCGCTTTGTACGACCACGTGCTCCATCGCCTCCCCCACGTCGTCCGCCAAAACCTACGTTGTAAAACATCTGAGGCTTACCGTCAGGTCCAATCTGAATCTGAGGCGAAGCCTTCACGAGAATCTTACTCATCAAACCCCTCCGTTAAACATGACCTTGACAACCTTAACAACCTGTGGACTGACGTTCCATTCCTTAGCGATACGGTGCCAGTCGCCACGTGAGTGCAAGAGACCGTGAACATCCATCGATGTTATGCCCAAGTCTTTGGCGAATAAGCCGACTGACTGAATTGAATTGAGTTGAATAGGATTGTGAGGGAGCATCTTGAGGATTGTAGCATCTCGCTTAGCGTCCTCCAGTTGGATGTGCTCCATTGCTTCTGTGATTTCAGCGACTTGAGCAGCGAGTTTCATCGGGTTACCTGCCTCATCTACCATACCAAAGTCACCCAACGTCGGCTGGGGTGCCTCACCCATGGGCGCCTGTGGAGGAACAGGCATTTGAGTTTGTTGGACAGGCTGATGTGAAGCGTGCGTGTCAGAAATGTAAGCCTCAGCATGCTCAGGAACGACTGTTCTCAACTCTCCGTGAACTTGACTGTAGCGGAAGTCATCACCAAGGGGGTCATAGCCTAACGCTCCTTCGGCGAGTTCAGGAATACCACGTGCCTCGCGCATTTCCCTATGTACACGTTCGGCAGTTTCTCTTCCCTTTGGGTCACGGTCATGGCGGCTCGCCTGATGTTCATGGTCTCTAAATTCAGTGATTGCTCGCTCCAACGCTTCGTCAGCAGGGACGCCCTGTCGCTGCAACAGTTTAGCATAATATGCTGGAATGGCTGCTATGTGCTTTGAAGCATGAAGCCTACCGCCCCCTTTCGTACCCATGTCGCTGATGTGTATAGAGTCGAACATGTCTTTGTATTCACTTGAATCCATATCAACACCCAAGTCCTCAGCAATCGCCCTCAAAATCTTAGGTCCGTAATTACCGGGTTTGATTTGTTTCTTTTTGCCGCCAAACAAATATGCTGACTTGGGTTGTCGAGAAAGTATGTTTGCATCTTCTTCTGAAATTTTAACACCAAATTCTCTACCTCGTGCTATGATGCTTGCAGGGGTTATCACCATCGGTTTTGATTCCGATGCTGCACCTTGATTGAATTGCCTTACGTCATAGAAACCCTGCGGTGCAAGTTCCGCAAGTTGCAACGGGTGAAGATTATTCAGTGGGTGGTCCTCAGCAGCAATGTTCCTTCGATACCCTGAGCCGTCGGGACGCCCTCGGCTTGTTCCACGGTTCGCTTTTCGACCGAAAACTGCTCCCATTGTCAAATCTTTGAGTGGTATGTGTGCATGAGCCAAGTACCGATGTTTCAGTGTGTTGTCTAACTGTGCCAATGCCTTGTTGTACCGTTGTATATATGCGGGACCTTGTGACATAATGTCCTGTTGAAATTCAGGAGACATCAACTCCTCTCTTATTGCTTTGACACGCTGACCCATTTCAAACCACATTGGCATAACTCCACCGTCAATGAATGCACCTTGGTCGGCGTGTGGATGGTCGACGTTACCCATGTTCATCGAGTAATTGATGACTGGATTTTCAACTCCATCGGGGGTTGTCGTCGTGCCACGATTTTGCCGCTGTTCGGCAACAGCACGCTTATCGTATTGACCACCAACGTGGTTTCGTCTCCACTCAACGCTGTTAAAATCCGGTAAGACATTCACTGCATTTTCACCGTGCTCGTCCATGTGACTGTTGTTGTGGTCGACGATGCTCGGATTGATGATGTAATCTCGGACAAAGCCCTCGGCAAATCCCTTTTCAGCGCCAAACATGCCTGCAAACATACGGCTGAGGTCATAGTGGACGTAGTCAATCGGATGAAAGCCGTGCGGTCGAGACCCAAGTCTGTGGTCACTGTGAGGTGCTCTTGGGTCATCTTCGTTGTGCCAAAGGAGTGCTTGTGTCTCAGGGTCGAATGCAAACGGGGGATGATGTGCAGGAACATCACCCTCAAACTGGTGATACCAATCATGTTCGTGACCGTGGGTGTTGTAGCCATGTTCAGGTAGCCACTGTTGAAGTGGTTTGCCGTTCATTTCAAGAGCAAAAGACTTGAGTAGCGTTCGGCTTCCGTACACCTTTGCATACGCATTGATGATGCCTTTGACCAGTGCTTTCGCTTCGTTGTTTGGAAACAATTGACTACGGGGCGTGTACTTGAACATCAAGCCACTCTCCCGCTACCACGTGCTGCAAAGACGTGACCGGGCATACCTGATGATGACATCTCGTCGGAATCAGTGCTATCAGTTCCGCCTTGCGGGTTCGTTGTTTCTCCTCGATGACCTGCCTCCTTGTTCTTCTTGCTGCCACGAGAAAGAGGTGCTTTCTTCATTCGGTCTTGTCGTTCGACGATTTTCTTCAAATCACGAATCATTCGTCGGAGTTGTGAGATGTGAAGATAGTCTTTTGCTGACTTGAGCAGCGTGTTCATTTCTTGGAGTTCTGACTTGGCTACTGCTTTTGAGCCTCCCTTGCCACTTGCCATCTCACCTGCAAGTCGGGGGATTTTACCTGAGCCTAAGAATCCGGGCTTCGTAGGCGTACGTTGCTCAACGTTGTGAGGCTGATGAGGCATGGCGATGTTGCCCATGAGTGCACGTTGATGTCGCTGACCGAGTTGTTGTCGGTACTTTGCAGGGAACAGTCGCAACGGCTGTTTGGTTGAAAGACCTAAGTGACCCATCTCAACAGCAAGTGGTGCTTCGGTAAGCCCACCATGTTCTGTGCGTGGACTGAGTGTACGGGATTGTCGCTTGGAGCGAATTGATGTAGCGATGTGTGGCTTACGTCCGCCGGGTGGACCTTCAAATTTTGGTTGCTGAAACGGTTTGCCGTCGGCTTTCATCAACGTCGACCAAGCAGCCTCCATCGGTTCACCGGTAGCAACCAGTGGTCGATAGCCGCCCATGACGCCGTTTGTCTGAGCACCAAGTGCTTGAGACAAATCAGGTCCGCCTGTACCAAGTGCGCCTGCCATAGCCGACATGTTGGACGCCATAGCGCCCTGCTCAGGGTTGTACATGTTCGGGTTCTCTTCTTCTTGCTGAGGTTCTTCCATACCACCCATCATCGGGTCCTCATCAGGTTTGTCGATGCTAATTTGAAGATGCGGTGTATCGCTAACGACTTTCGTTTCCTCACGCTTACGCATCTTTTCATCACGTCGGCGCTCCTGTTCCTCGGCGTCACCCGCACCATGCCTGTAATCATCGTCATCGGATGCATACATACGACTTGATTCTGAACGAGGAGCGTACATACGGGTATCAGAGCCACGTCCCATTCCTCCAAATCCGCTTGGCATTAGTTCACCTCCCCTTCATCAATCACATCGAGAACGTCAGAATCGCCACGGAGCAGTGCTTCACGCACTCGCATCCATGTCTCAGGGCTTTCTTTTGCCATTTCAACTTTCAGGATGTTGATGGTATTGGTCACCGTCTTCTCCTCAGGTTGTGCCCACTGCGATTGGAATGCCATGAGGTCTTTGATTGACTCACGAATCTCTTTGTTGAGGCGTACCATATCACCTATAGCGTTGTCATCGTGAATGCTGACCTCGTCCATGTAACGGGTCAACTTCTCGTTCAACTTTTCTGTATTGTTTCGGATGACTCCGAGTTCTTCGCCTACCTTGATTGATACAACAGCAGTCGAGGAACGACGTACAAGTGGCTGAAAGTGCTCTTTCATGTGCCGATACACAGCATCTTCTGAACAGCCGACCTCGTTTGCTATCTCTTCCGTGGTCATACCCTCGTCAAAGTAAGCAACTTCGTACAACCCACGGTTGTCTGATGTGCATATTGGACATCGATAGTTAGAACCAGTGACATTCTCACCTGCGTGGTTACGCATATGACGTTCAGCCGTATTGGTTCTCCACCCCTTATCACGGTCCAATGCACGCATATCGACAGTGCCTGAGGCTATCTGTTCCTCAAGTTCGTCACGGTTCTCGTCTTGACAAAAAGCACATGATAGTTTTGTCTGACGACCCCCCATGCGTAAGGGCAAGTAACCGTCAACGATAAGGTTTTATCAAAGAGGGTGCGAAAAACAGCATATGGGTCGCATACGTCCAGCAGGTGTACGTGTTTTGGGCGTACCCATGAACAAAGATACGGCTGTATCACTCGCAAAAGCAGCACGAGACGTCGTTTTGAGGCGAAATGTACCCCCTGAAATCAAAGAAAAACGACTCAAAATGTGTCGAAAATGCCCTCATTGGACAGGTTCACGATGCAAAAAATGCGGTTGTCAGATGAAAATTAAGGCAAGTTTGTCCTCATCCGAGTGCCCAATCGGGCAATGGGGGCGCTATACCGACGAAATGCGAGAGTAAATAGCGCTGGCAAGAAGCACGCCTGTCATCAATGACCCCATGAGCCATGCTATGGTGTCACTTCCAAGTGAACCGTTCTTCAAAATCAGCAATAGCGTGACAGTTACGATGATGGTGAGTATCTGAACCATGACCATGTCGACGATAACAGACTTCTTTGGAGCAAAAATGTCGCTTGTTGTCAAAGCAAACCCTTGCGAAAAAGGCATTCGTGGTCCTCTATCCATTTTATCGGCCTCCAATCATGTTACGAGTAAACGAGCCGATGCCTCCACCGACCTTTTGCATGAAGCCTTCGTCAGCCATAGCAGCAGCAAGTGCACCACCCATCATTGATTGTTGAGAAACAGCAAGTATTTGCTGTTGCTCCATCTGTGCTTTGTCAATGTCCTGTTGGCTTTTGCCGACCATAGCGTTGAATTGACTTGTGATGTTCTCAGCACTCATCGTTTGTAGGTTTGTTGGCAGGGACTGTGGGTCCATCTTCAACGTACCGTCGTCTTCGTTGAGTGTAAACGTCGCATTTCGTAGAATTTCAAGCAACGAAAATGTGACGATGTCGTTTAGCATCTGTACGAGCATAGGCATTTTCTGACTAACAACAAATCGGTCAACTGGAGACAGGCTTTTGAGCATAGCCAACTGAATTTCAGCCTCACTTGGCGGCGTTATCGGCTGCTGCATGTACTGTGGATTGATACCTGCACCTTGCATGAAGCCCCCTGCAATTGGGTTAGAGGCCCAACCGCCCTGTTGTTGATATGCATTTTGTTGTGCAAAGCCGTTTTGCTGCGGTGCGCCCAAGTTAAGCGCTCCATTTTGTTGCTCATTTCCTCCGCCGAATAATCCCATGTGTTCACCTACTGCTGTGGAAGCGTATATTGTTGCTGAGGCACGTTCTGTTCTTGAACTTGTTGCCGTTCGACTTGCTCGACGCCTATCGAGCCAATTGCATCGCTAATCCCTACGTCCGTTGGAATCATATTGAGTTCTTCGTGGAAGTATCGAAGGTCGAAATACACGGCTGTGATGTCGTTCATACCGTTGTTTGGGTTCTTGTAGTGCGTGATGCTGATACCTGCGTGTCGCTTAGAGTCTTTTTCTAATTCAACAAAGAACGGTTCATACTTCATAAGGAATTCAGGCGTATTGTTTTTCTTTTTCAGAACTGAAATAGGCACGGCGACTGTGCTCACGCCTTTCTTGACCATCTCCCGCATACCTCCTTTTGTCTTGAGTCGTTCTTTTTCGTTTTCTGACTCCCATTTTGTCAGCAAATGGTACAGATGCAGATGCTCAGGGCAGTATGTCCCTCGCATCAGTCGGCCATCGGTCACGTTTTCACGTGCAATAAAGGCCGTAGGCTCGCCTGTAACTGGGTTTTGCCAGTACAAATCCCACAGACTTTCGCCAGTTGACTCGTCGGTGATTTTCGCATACAGATTGTCGTACTGAATCAACTTCTGACAGTCGCACCCGTCGACCACACAAGCACCTGCACTCTTGTTGTATCGATATTTGAAGCCAGCCCACCGCAGTGGATTGAAAATTGAGCGCTTGGACGGCTTGAGCAATGCTCGTGCTTGCTTGATGTCTTTCTTGCGTGCCTTACGAGGGTCAGGGTGTCGACTTGGATAAAAATTGACTTTTGGAACTTCGATGTTGTTGCGTGCACCCGCTGCACGCATGGACTGTTGTGCACCTTGCATCTCAATCAACTGCTCATGTGAAGGGTTACCTTGATGGCTTAGTGCTTTCATTTCGGCAGGGTCCATCGCCTGCAAATTGCCGTTGGCTGATGTGCCTCGGAACCGTCCGCTAAAATCAAACACTGTCTCATCTCCCCCTGATAACCTGTTAGCATACTATTTCAAAAGTCTTCCCTATGAGGAAAGTAAGTCAATCATTGTGTTTTCAACATTCCAGCCGATGCGTGTTGCCATCATTGAGCGTATGGTCGGTATGCCTGCTTTTTGCAATCGTACAAGGTCCTCTCTAAACTGGTCGAAAATTTTGTGCTCGCCCAACCGTTGCTGTTGCCAAAGCACGTTTGCTTGGTCATCCCACCACTGGTCGGCTTTGTTTGCAACGAGAAGAATCGTCTTAGGACAGTATTTCTTACCACGTAGTCGTGCGCGCAAGTTTCTGTATCGGTACTGCCGG
>VTLG01001421.1_pt1 | contig 12351 bp, 23 predicted proteins | sample 4694571 | NCBI WGS metagenome assembly VTLG01 (sample SAMN12604809, study PRJNA352737) | marine metagenome | biome: ENVO:00000447; feature: ENVO:00000209|ENVO:00000569|ENVO:01000036; material: ENVO:00002151; isolation source: viral sequences binned using virsorter ... | reverse complement strand
TATGTATGGGTTTGTCTAGTTACGTTGTGTTGAGTTGGGTTGAGTTAGGGTGCGGTGTGTTTTTGCAGGTGAGGTTTTATGAATAAAGTTACATTAGCAGATTGGATATGGGAACTAGGCGATGAGGAGGTAGCCAGGAGAACTGGCAAACCTAAAGGATCTATCAGTCAGTATCGTTTACTCAATCGATCTCCATCTGTAAAGTTAGCGAAGCTTTTCATGCATATGTCTGATGGACGGCTGGACTGGGAGTCTATTTACGGACCAGCCAGCGAGATCCATAGCACCATTGCAATACCAGAAGACAGGTCGAAGACAAAGAGTCGGCCATTAGAAAAAAGGAAAGGCGTACCAGCAAAAGGATAAGTTATGTCGTTTAATCTGCCGATTGATAATCAGAGCGAAGTATCGCCTGAAGCTAAGGAAGAGTTACTATTTTATTTATGGGAGCATGGCTTCCATTTGATCCCATGCGGATCCCCTTCAGAGGTTGCGCCGAAATACTTTCGATCGCGCCATCCCTTTGATTCTGAACAAGAAATACAAGCTCGATGGGCTAAGACTCCTCGGGTTAAGTGGCAGCATTACCAAAAGATACAGCCTTCTCATGATGAGATTGAGCATTGGCACAAACAGTATCCGCAGGCTAACTGGGCAGCGATCACTGGTATTAACTTTGTAGTGGTCGATGCAGACAGTGATGAGAGTGTCGAGTGGGTGAATGGCGGGGCTATCAGCCGTACTCCGCTCAAGCAGACAACGCCTCGAGGAGGATCTCACTATCTGTATGCGGTGGGTAATTCTCTGGTCAGGAACAGCGCAGGCAAGAATAAGCTGGATGTCAGAGGGGATGGTGGCTATGTCATGATCGTGCCTAGCGAAGGCTATCGATGGGACATGGATACTGCGTACCACATGGATGGTATGGAGGATCTCCCTGTTCTGGGAGAGAACGATCTAAAAGCAATACATGAATTCAATACAGGCGCGACAGTAGAGAACCTGGTCAGAGAGAAACTGACAGAGGATCCTGTCGAACCTGGTACTCGTAATGACACACTGGCAAGGCTGGTGGGTAAGTGGGTGAAAGAAGGGTGGGGCATGAGAGAAGTACTCATCAAAGCTCAAGACTGGAACCAGACATGCTTCCCTCCAATGGATCTTATGGAGGTCACTCGAACTGTTGTGTCCATTACATCAGGTCACATCAAGAGACATCCTGAAGATGTGGATTCAGGGATCATGAAGTGGGAGACCTCAACGTGGGAGGCTGGACTCACTCAGGATCTCAAGGACATACAGTCTCAAGAGGATCCTATCGATATAGTCGAGGAGGAGAAGACTGAAGGACCGTTAGGGCTCAAACCTTTCTCCGCTGCTGAGTGGGTGGACCTCGATGACAGCGAGATTGAATTGTTCTGGGGAGATAAGTTTATCTTCGAGAACAGTAGGATATTACTACTTGGAAAGCCAAAGATCGGTAAGTCGAACTGGCTTGGTGGGTTTGCAGCGGGCGCAACTACAGGTACTGACTTTATGGATGTGCCTTTTAGTAGGCCGCTCAAGGTGATGTGGCTGCAAGCAGAGATTATCGCAGAGTTCCTGAAGCAGAGGATTGAGCTGTACTACAGACGATTTGCAGCCAGTGAGGACTTGATACCCATGGGTTACAACAATCTGATCATCACCGGGCGATTGAGAAAGAACCTCATGAGGGATGGAGACATCCAGGCTATCTCGGATGAGATTGCATTTCATCAGCCTGACATCGTGATGATCGATCCCGTGATTAACTTCTTCGATGGTGAGGAGAACAACAACAGCGAGATCCATAAGCTGCTCGATCGTGTGGACCTGCTCATCGAACTGAACAATGTCAGCGTCATGATCGCTCACCATACAGGCAAGGAAAGGGCAGATGATAAAACCTTCATGTCTGCGAGAGGGGGTTCAGCATTCGCTGGTTGGTTCGATAGTGGAATTAAGCTAGGGGGAGAGCGGCCCGATGTATCGTTCTTCTACGAGGCGCGTAATGCGAAAGAGCCCGATGAGCACACAGCTCGTTTTGATTTTAACGAGGGCATGTGGAAGATGAATGAGTTTACCTCGCACAACATACCTAAACAGGCGAAGCAGACTGAGGAGGATGAGGTGAAGATCGCTCAGATTGTGGCGGGTGCTATGAACCTGACTACATTCTACAAGCGTAACGAATTGGAGATGCTCGCTCGAGAGACACTGAAGAAGGCTCGCATGCCCAACGGGAATAAAGCTTCTCAGAGGGCGGTGAGCTTTGTGCAGAAGTACATGGGTGATGTGGTCAAGACACATGCGGATCCGGGCAAGGCGGTCTGGCATTACCTAGAGAACAATCCGAATCAGAAACCGTGGGAGATTTAAACATTACACCGATAACCCTTAGTGAGGCTAACGCATTTGTTGAGCAGCATCATAGACATCATAAGCCTGTGCCTGGAGCAAAGTTTTGTGTTGCAGTCTCGAAGGATGATGAGGTCAGGGGTGTGGTTATTGTGGGAAGGCCCGTATCCAGACACATTGATGACGGCTGGACTCTTGAGGTGAATCGTTGCTGCACAGATGGTACGCGCAACGCATGCTCGATGTTGTATGCGACAGCATGGAAAGCTGCAAAGGCAATGGGGTACACAAGCTTGATCACTTATACGATGGAGTCTGAGGGTGGTGCTAGTCTGCGTGGAGCAGGATGGCGATGTGTTGGTAAGGCAACAACTAGAGTTGGTCAGGGATGGAGCGTAAGGAGCAGGCCAAGGGTGGACACACATCCTTTGCAGCAGAAATTAAAATGGGAGATAGAGTGAGGGTTAAAAATCTCAGGCCAGCCAGGAGTCTAAATTGACTGGCCCGAGAAATCCCAAAGCAAAAGGAATTTTTTTGGGTGTCCGAAAATCGGAGTATTCGAACACGTTGGATTATAATGATAATTTTAAAAAATACTATAGATCTTTCATGGATGTGGTAGAAAGAAATTGCGGGCCAAACGTGTGGGGGGTGGTGACCTCGCACAATTCCTGCCTCATGACACAGAGGTTTAAAGAAAAAGGGGGGATGAAGAGCGGCCCCGCAACTTGTCTGCAAGCAAAGGTTAGACAGGATTTTCATGTCGCCAATCCCCTCAATCACCACACATTACAAAGACAATCGTGGTGATATGTAAGGGGTATGTGGTGATATGTAAATATCAGTTAGGAGGTAAAGTTAAAGTAAATTCTAGGTCGGTATAGACTGACTCGAGTAGGGTCAAAGGGTAGGGTCAAAAAAACGGAGTCGATTGACCCTACCTAGCTGAAAGCCCTACTGTGGCGCGGTTTAGTGTAGGGTCAGGTAGGGTCAGACTGACCCACCGTGACCCTTGACCCTACGGTATGCTAAGTCATTGATTTATAAGGGTGGGTCATAGGGTCAGTAGGGTCACTCTCTAAAGAGAGGTATATAGCTATATAAATATACCCTCTACTTTTACCTCTTTGAGTTAGAGGATTTGGGTAGGGAGAAAATGAAAAAAAATTTTCACAAAAGTAAAAATTTAAAAGGAGAATCATATGAGTAAAACAAAAGCAGAGTTGAGTCAGAAGTTGACCGAGATGGTGGAAAAGTTTGTTGAGGGTGGTGGTGAGATTGTACAAGTACCGATTGGGGTTGGGGCTCATCAGGTTAAGTTTCATGGGCTGGTTGTGAAATCAGGTAAGCTTGAACACCCAGGCAAGTCAAAACATTTTGGTTCGTTTACTCACTCGCAGAGTAGACCTGGGTTTCATCGAGAAAAAATATTGTTGATGAAAGAAAAAGATTTCGATTAGAATCGTGAGCATGAATACTCATAGTCAGCCAGTCGCACAAGCTCGAGTCGATATCGATCGAGAGGACGATATCATTGCTGATGTCGATAAGTATGTGGTTAAGCAGAAGGTTCAACCACTCACTAGTAAGCAGCAGAAGTTTGTTCAGTTGTTTGTGTATCAGGATCTGACTAATTCAGAGTGTGCATTTCGAGCAGGTTATAAACATCCAAAGGTTGTTGCGAGTCAACTTCTACACCATCCAGACTTTAGGCATGTCCAGGACAAGATCCAAGAGCTTCAGGAGGGTGAGCAGAAGAAGTATGAGATTACTTTTGACAAGGTGGCTAGAGATCTGAAGGTGATCAGGGATGCTGCTCTCGAGGATGGATCCTATGGCGCAGCAGTCAGTGCAGAACTCGGTAGAGCAAAGCTTGCTGGCCTCATGGTTGAGAGGAAAGAGATCAAGCATGGCAGTATCGATCAGATGGATCGGGCAGAGGTGGAGTCCAGGCTTAAGCAGTTGATTGAATCGAATCAGCTTTCACCTGTTCTCGAGGCAAGGATTGAGAACTCTTCACCTGATGTTGAGTCAGATGAAGAGTTGGTTGAAGAGTTTGAAGAAGTTGAGGAAGAGATCGAGGACTAGCTGCCTGGTTCTTTTGTCTGAGCGTTGTGCTTTTCTTTTGTTAGCTTCTCTAAATCTTTTGATGCTCTCTGACGTTCAATAAAGTCAATCACAGATTCCTTTCCAGCTAGTAACCTGCGGTGATCTAGCTCAGAAATATAGATTGGGGAGTTATCAAACTCTTCCATCTTTATCATCTTGGATTTGATTTTATAAAGCTCAGAAATTGCATCTTGATATTTCCAATTCTCTTTGAGTTCTTTTAAACGCGAATTGCCCGTAACCAAATCAATGACATCTGATAAAGCGCAAATCACAACAGACCAGTCGTTTTCAGTTAATTGGATTTCGTTTTCGTTGTCTCCACCCATCATCAAAGTTATGAAGCTGTCATACTGCTCGTCAGTTTTCTTGTACCAATCCATAGTTATTCCTTATTAATAATTGACTACATTGATTTGTATACACGCACCATTCATACCAGCATTCTGAACACGATCACCGCCTTCTTCTGCTATATGAACCCATAACCTATGGCTTTGCTGTGTGATTAACTCCGCAAGCTCTTCGTTTGATAATGAGTTACCAATTTTTAAGATAGCTTCTAGTCTTTCTGAGTCCATAATTATTCCCCTTCTGTTATGTCTTTGAATTCGATATCCATTAAAATGTCACCGTGTTTATTGAAGACAGCTAAAACACTCTTAGCCATCTGTGCAGTCTTGTCCTCCGCTTCAGCATCATCCCTGGCAAAGATCTCTGTCCAAAGCGTAACTCTGTATTGTTTGGTCTTGATCGCACCTGATACTTCTTCCAAGCGTATGCAGTCTTCAGCACTGATTCGTTTCTTCAGGCTTTCAATTCCCATACCCAGCGCATCGATCTGGTATGTCTCAGAGAACTCTTTACATAATTCGTATAAGGAGTTCTTGGTTTTAGGCCATGAGTTTGTTTTCATTTTCATTCCTCTTCTGGTTGGTTGATTTTGATCTGACTCATGGCTCTAACCCACGGGCCTGATCGGTCTTTGTCCATCAGCCTTCGACGCTTGCGAACTCGATTGTCAATTCGATTCCCTCGCACTCGATGCTGAACAGAACAAAATCTTGCATTCTTCTGCATGCTTTCAAACTTGGATCCACACCAGTCACAGGTGAAGGTGCGTACTCGTTTGAATGTGTGCAGGTTAGCGGAGTTCTCTCGTAAACCTCCCGCACCTGTACGCTCTATTTCACTTGCCACTCGCTTGCTCCTTGCTGTCATGGGTGTCCTCGAGAAGATCGCCAGTGGCTTCTTTGATGTCATCGTTAAGTAGGATATCGACTACTCGTTTTAGTAATCCATAGATCTGCTCAGACTTGCTGGCTCTGTTCTTTGAAGAATGGTGAACAGTAAATCCAATACTCATGACTGAGTTGTATCGCTTACTGGTAAACTCTTTGTTGGTGTCTTCCATTATGTTCCTTATGTTTTTTGGTAGATCAGTCACTAGCTGATCTCCAGATTTTTAGTTGCGCCTCTTCATCCAGGTCATTGAGTATTTGAAAGTCAGGGTAGTCACCTCTCAAGATCTTGCGCTTGATGAAGTCCTTGTTCTGGTCAATGTTCCTAAGCTTGATCTCAAAGATCCGATGGTGTTCATCAAGCAAGATGATGTTGTTGTTCATCTTCTGCTTCATGTACTCCTTGATGAAATGGTCATTCATTAATTGATTGATGGTGTATTCAACACACAGATTTCCATAGCCTGCTTGCTTGCTGGCTGCCTCATAGAAGTCTGGATCGTAAAGCTTAACGTAGGCGATGCACTCATCTGCGACTTGCTTGAAGATCTCTTCAAAGGAAATTTGCGATTGACCTCGGTAAGGGAAGTATTCGTTGGGTTCACCCTCACCTCTATTGCTTGCCTTGAATACCCGATCGCCATCCCACATCACAGTGGCAATGAAGTTGTGAGTCTTGGTCGAGTGCTTGGGTCCACCATTTAGGTTGGCCAATGTCATCTTGTGTTCAGCTTTCATTGGCTACACCACCCCCATCTGTAGGTTGATAGAACGTAGCGAAGACCTTCGAGAATACATTCTGTCTGGTCTTGCCTGCTTGATCTGAAGTCTTGGTACACCTGTCGGCTGATGTCATCGAGCCTAGTGTCGATGAACTCGTAGAAGCGAGCGACCCTCGCCTCCTCCGACACTTTGTCGATGGAGAAGAAGATCGCTTCAGCCAGCTCGATTGCCTGAACCTTTTCTTGTTGGTTGAAGGCATGCATGGTTCTATTTTTCCTCCTCAAAATATTTACGAGCATGGAGGATAAGCGCACCTGCCTCTGCGTCTTCTCGAATTTTGTTTGTCCAATCGAGACAGTCAATTAATGTTTCGACTTTGTTTTGGAGGTTGTGCTTTGCGTAGGCATCCAGCGCCAAGAGCATACCGCTCTCGATCTTCCACCGTTGACCACCGTCAATGTAGATCGAGTCGCTTGGCCCATCCTTGCCGCCGTACTCATCACGGCCCATCAAAGTTTCAACGTACCAGGATGCAGTGCCACCCCAACTACCATCCTTGAATGGCTGTTCGATCTTGATGGTGTCTGGGTTGCCATTGGGAGGGTTCTCGTTATCGAACCTGCCTCCCTTGATCAGAACCGCTCGATAGTATTTGTCGATCAGCTTGCCGCCAATCGATGCGATTAGTTTGTCGTTGAGGATTATCATTATTTCACCTCCGAAATTTTGTCTTCTTTGGCCTCTTCAGTTTTCATCTCCACTTTATTGAATTCTTCAAAATCAGGATCAACTTCATTGAAAACAACAATCTCTTCAGCTTTCTCCCAATCCTCGGCCTGAACGTAATAGATCTGCTTATAGCCGCTGGTCACGGTGACTTTAAATTCTTTCATTATTTCACCTCCGAAACTTTTTCCACATCCCACTGTAAGTTGGTTTCATCATGTTCAAGGGTAAATCCTCCAGCGGATCCATTGTCTGGGAAGTAGGATTCCCAGTCACTGTCAGCTTCATCGCAAAGCTCGATCATCCGATGATCCTCAACGTAATCGATTAAAGAATCTTCAATGTCATCATCACGATCTAGGTTGCATTGAAATCTTATATCGCTCTTGGTCGTATCGATTTCGATGGTCTTGTAGACCATCATTGTTTTTATTAATTGGACTTGTAGTTTCATTTGTATTCCTTGGTTAGGTTTTTGTTTAGTCTTCGCTGTTTTGTTTCGCGAATCTTCTTTTCTTTTTTGACCCACCCCCGAGAGAGTGAGTCAGTTTGATGTCGAACTTCCTTACGCATACAGCTCTTCTTCCTTTTCGATGGCTGCGTTGATGTCCATCTGTTCACCGGGAGTGAATCGATCCCAGTTTTGAGAGATCATCATTTGGTTGTGTTCATCAAGCTCTTGGCTCCCTGCAAAATCAGCAGCTCGTTCTGACATTGAGGAAACATAATTTCCCAGTTGCTTTTGCTCATGCTCAACCTCTCCCACAATTCTGAAAATTGTTTCGTACAAATACTCTGAGACTCCTTCGTAGCAGTTAGCCAATTCGCCTAGCGAAATGTAGCTGCACTCTTTGTTCATCTTTACTTCGTTTTCCATTTTCGTTTCTCCGATTAGTTAAGTTGTCTCTCCTTCAGTGCCTGTGCTCTGAAAGAGAACCCCGATTATATGCCAACATTGACGTATCATCAAGTCAGCTTGATAAGCATTTAAACCAGACCCCGCCTATCTGATTGAGGGTGTACTGATTAATCGCGCCCACCCCCTCCCCCTCTCTCCTTACAAGGGGATTTGGGGGTCAGGGGGTACAAGGGTAGGGGGCGGGGCTTGCGGCCCGCCACACGCCTTATGCGCGGCTTGCGGGCTTGCGGGCTTATTAGTATTTTTTTTATTTGCGCCCCGCCCAGGAGCTTGCGGCCCAACGGGATTGCGTGGGGTGCTTGCGGTCTTGCGAACTTGCGGCCTTCGCGGATTATAAGGCGGGCCTTGCGGCCCGACTGCTTGCGGCCTGTTTGGATTATATAACTACTCATTTTGGGGCTCAAAAAAAAGAGGGCTCGCGCCCTCCCTCTTATGCCACCTCCTTAGTTGGTATTGTGTTGGTGTGGATTACAAATCCGGTTTTGTCTTTCTTCGCATCGCCCTTCGCCTTCAATCCGATAATCTTTTTCTTTCCCTTGTATAGATTGATCAAGTCGGACTTGTCGCCGTCGATTACTTCGCGCCCTAAGAATTTATCCGGAAATGGCCCATTGAATACTGCGCTGATCGGCGCGTCGGTTTTGAGCGCTGCCTTTACTTGATTCTGATAGCCAGGTACGCCACTAAACGAAAACATTAATCGATAATTTTTTGGTGTGCGTGTTAGTCGGTGGGCGCGCTTCGTGTAGTCATAGAAAAACATGCGCGGGAATTGTTGCGGGATCCCGTAATTCTCCCAATCAATATCCGATATTGTGTTTGCTCGGTGTACGGCTTGCACGTTGTGTTTATCGCAAAGCTTTTGAAAGTTTTTTAATTGATTAGCGAACAGCTCGAGGAATAGATCGGGATTAGTTAACCATAGTTCGGTTTTCTTTTGCCTGCCTTCTCTCACGTTTTTAAACTTCCCATATCCCGCGCTGCGCAAGCATGCCTCTTGACAATCTGCTAGTAAGCTACCAGGGCAGATTTCATCATTAGGATATAATGACAGCGACGATATCCGAAACGGTCGCTTGAATGGATTATATTCTTTCTGTGTTTTGGCTATCTTAGTATTAGATAGACTTGTATCAATCAATTGCATTTTAGACTCCGATTATTTTAAAAACCTATCAGATTATATGCTTTGACGTATCACCTGGCAAGCGATCATAAAAGTTATTTCTTGCGCTTTATTGCTTGCGAGCTTTCGCGTATGTAAAAAAAATAACGATCGCGCTTGCGCGTTTTTTTGCTTGCGCCCTGTCGCGTATATAAGAATTGATATCGGGCCCGAGATAAAAATGGATCCAAAAAAAAGGGCATGACCCAGGTAGGACCATGCCCTTAGTCGGCGCTCGGAGAAACGCCTAAGAACTATCTCCGACCAGGTATCCGATCGGGAATCCGACTAGAGCTCCCGACCCTGCGAGGATCGCTATATCCCAACTAGCGCCAGCTCCGATTAGATAGGAGCCAATGCCTACCGATCCGATCGTAACCATAAACCCAAATATAAAACTCTTTTTGTCGATTCCTTTATTTCTTCTATCACTCATTTGTTTCTCCGATTTAAAATGTCGTTTAATGGTTTAAGAAAATCCAAATCCACATCATCTTGGAAAGTATCTTTCCATTCTTTATCTGTGGATCCGCTAATTAAAAACTCTCGATCGCTATCAGATAACTCTGGCATTACATCTTGTATGAGCTCGCCCGCGAGCCATCTATCGAGCTGGTCTTTAGTTATTGGCAAATCTCGAGTGTGAAATTTGCCGCTGATTTTAGATTGCTTTGTTATTTCCATTTGTTTCTCCGATTAAAATAGATCTAGATTTCCCCATTCATCCGGATGGTCCGATAAATCTTGCATAACTCCCGATTTCATCGCCGCATCCGGATCGACCATTGGCCGATCACAATGGGTTTTGTATTCATATCCGCAACCATAAGCAGCGAATCTCTTCGCTGCTTTTTGGTAACCGATCAATTGTGAGCCCTCGGTGGTGTAGTCAATTGCTCGGTGCAATTCATCCAACTCCATGGGCTCGCCGCAGTGCCTGCAATGTATATCTATCATGCTATCGCACCTCCCCACTGTTGGGCGATCGCTTTGGCCATACCGATCGGGAATTTACTTCTTAGGATCCCGCGATCTTCACTAGGCGGCGCTTTGTGGATATCATCGCGAGCAGTCTCTTTAGTAAGGGATCCCGTTTTTTGTAGCAACGGCAATCCCTTTAACCAGAAACATGTTCGCTTAGTGAAGTTATCCTCAGCATCGATACTCTCGGCAAACTCATAGGGCTGTACGCTTTGAGTAGCTTTGTTGGGGAACGATTTCCGGCCATCGGTTATTCGCTGGGTCGCTTCGTTAATACCTGCCTTCGCATATTTATGCATGACCGGATTCTCTATCGCGATATGTTTTACACCATACAAAGTATCGGCGTTATAGAGATCAGCGAATAGCTCGCAACCATCCTCGAGCTCAGTATGTATATCCGCGAGAGTTCTATTCGGTGGTGGTACTTTCAACCATCGAACTCCGCTATTGCATAGTCTAGTACATGGGGGATGCGCGACGATCAATAGATCCCACCTCCCGGTAGCCAGTACATTACGAACATCATCGACAATATGATAGTTCGATCCAGAGTGATCGGGCTCGATATCGCATGATCGCGTACCGTCGAATCCCAGTTCTAAGAACGAATCGCGAACGCGACCGAACTGTTCGCATCCGATCAGTATGTTTAGTTTTGATTTATCCATTTGTTTCTCCGATTGTTAGATAGAAAATTCTATCGACATGGTCACTCGAAAGTGACCATGCGAGATAGGATCTCCGATCAGGACTCCGAATCCGATTTGAAAACCTCGATTCCATCCCAAGTCTCGAGACCCTGAGCAATTTTGTGCGCTTGCTTTCGAGCCTGTTCGTAATTGCGGAGAGAGGTTTTTACTCTCTCGCCGTCAATCTTGACGCCCCAGATAGGTAGTTCTTTGTCGGTCCGATGCTCGGGTTGTATTGCAAACCTCGGCTCGAAAGTGGGATCGAGCTTCCCGGTGGTGGGATCGAAGTGGCGAACGATACCACCGAAATCATGCATGATAGACACGGATGCCAGCGGCATGTCGACCGATGGATCGATCCACCTGATCATGCGGTCGAGGTCCAACGGATTTGAATTCCGTGTCTCGAATACCGCCGCATGTAACATGTCGCCAAACGCATCATGCCACTCAACAAAGCTCGAGTCGTAATCGCCATTGGCGGGATCGCCCGTCATGAGTTCGATCACTTTGGCGAACTTGTCCATGTAGGCATCGGCGGCGTTATCGCCGTCTTCTTTATGCGACGATCGCGCCGCTGAATCTAGGTCCGATGTGCTGTACATAATGTACCTCCGAATTGCACGTTTATAAGTACTGTATATTTATACAGTATGCGATACGCCATGCATCGCATGATCGGATTATAACCCGGATCGCAATTAAATTGCAAGCGCAGATAATACGCCAATGCATAGACCGATCGACCGATCGACCGATCATCTATCGAGCTCGGTGTGCGCTAACATGTTAACGGACTCGGCACCCTCTACCTGGGTTGACTAACATGTTAACAAACGCAGGGTCCCTTTGCCGAGAATCGCAAAAAAAGTCGCGCTTGCGCGAGCATCCGACCCCCCCTAAACAAGAGTAGACATGCAATGTCTGTATAAATAACATTCACCACGCACAACTATGAAAAAAAAATAATTTGACCAACCTATCCCACTTGTCCGAAGGCGATATGAAGGAGATGCTCCAGCTTCAGGAGCGGCTTTATTTTTTAAAACAGCAGGATAAGTGCCGGGACTCCTTCATGGACTATATCCGGTACATCTGGCCTGAATTCATTGAGGGTGAACACCACCGTGTTATCGCAGATCGCATGACAGCTGTCGCCAAAGGTGAGTTAAAAAGGCTGATTGTCAACATGCCACCCCGTCATACGAAGTCTGAGTTCGCCTCGATCTACTTTCCATCGTGGATGATGGGACTCCAGCCCAAGCTCAAAATTATGCAGACCACCCACACAGCGGATTTATCCATAAATTTTGGTCGAAAGGTAAGGAACCTTATGGATACGGAGGAATATAAGCGTATTTTTTCAGACGTTAACCTCGCTGCTGACTCGAAGAGTGCAGGAAAGTGGCAAACAGC
>VTLG01011906.1_pt1 | contig 12352 bp, 14 predicted proteins | sample 4694571 | NCBI WGS metagenome assembly VTLG01 (sample SAMN12604809, study PRJNA352737) | marine metagenome | biome: ENVO:00000447; feature: ENVO:00000209|ENVO:00000569|ENVO:01000036; material: ENVO:00002151; isolation source: viral sequences binned using virsorter ... | reverse complement strand
ACACACGAAGTCGCAGTACCAATAGTGATACCATTAGATGTATTAGAGTTATCTATGTTTAAGGATGTTGTTGCATCTAATGAAATAGTTGTGCCGTCTACTGCGAGTGTTCCGTCTATGTCTGTGTTGTCTAAGTTTGCAGTTCCGTCAACATCTATATCTCCTGCAAGATCAATTCCTGCAGCGCCTGCTAAAACTAAATCATCAGCAGATGTATCCCATAACATATAAGCACTTGCAGTATCTCCGAAGAATTTAACATCATATCCTGTATCATCAACACCAACAGTTATAGTATTATCTACTTGAATAGCACCATCAAGATTTGTAGTACTTGAAACTGTTAAAGCATCTGTAGTTATTGTACCATCAAAGTATGCATCTTTAAATTCTAACGAACTTGTTCCTAAGTCTATATCGTTATCTGTAACTGGAACAATAGCTCCGTCTTGTATTCTAATTTGTTCTACTGCTGCTGAAGATACCTCTACAAATATTCCCCAACGATTATTAGTACTGTCTGCTACTATTTTATTTAAAAAGTCTAAGTCACCTATGGTGTGTATATTACCACCGTGTCCTGCTGTGCCGTCATGTCTATGCCCTGTAGTAGAAGCACTACTCGAACTGTATGTAAATGCGTTGACTAATTGATTGTATTCATTGTTAAACAATGCAGCAGTAATAGTATCTCCATCACTGAAACTACTTTGTCTTGTATAACTTTGTGCCATTTTTTAATTTCTCCCTGAAGGTACGTAATCTATATATATTCCATTGACTGTGTAAGAATCATTTGTGTTGTTGCTAAAAATTCTAAAATAATTGCTCTTTCCGCTTCCTTCTACTGATTGCCTAGTAATAGGATCTGTAGGTGCGCCAAAGGTGTAAGCGCCTGCTGAACCAAAAACTGCGTTAGCAAACAAAGAAGGTTTAGAAACTGATAAACTATAATCTGAAGGTTGAGGTATATTTGTATCTTCAAAATCATATCTTATCTTTAAATCTGTATCTACTTCTCCTTCTGGAGTTATAGAAACTTTTACATATTTAAGAGTTTTTAATGTTCCTAAATCTCCGTAATCAATATCTGGTGTTTGATATTCAGCAGTAATATTTGTTTCAACTTCTGCTGGATTAAAACTATTTCCTGTATCGTGATTATAGACATAGCCTGCATAGTCACCATGATAATGTTTTTCAACTCCATTTGAATTAAATCCTGAAGTTGCAGCAGCACTTGCATCTATTCCAAAAGTTTCTGCCCATTGAAATTGTGTTCCTTCTTGTGTACTTTTCAATGTTCCTATAAGTCCTTCTGCTGAGGTACCAGATGAACTTGTTCCATAATATAAACGATATTGAGACTTATCTCGTATAACTATACTGCTTACATCAAAACTTCCTATATTATCTGCAATCTTTTTGATTACTGGTTGTATAGCGCGAGTAACTGTACTTAATTCTACGTCACCAATTCTTGCTGTACCTGCTAATGTTCTTATACCGTCTGGTGCTAAAAATACTAAGTCACCACCAATTTCTTGAATGCTTCTTCCATCTAAGCAACCAATATTTTGTGTAATCGGTTCTACTGCAATACTTGCAGATATGTTTATATTTACTAATTTGTAAATACTATTCCGACAAAATATAATTAGATCATCACGAAAAGATCTTAAACCTACTACTTGATCATCTAATACTATACTTCCTGAACCTGTTGTTGTAAAATCATCTATATCACTTGTACCACTATAAAATATAGTATTTGGTGCTGTGGCTGCTCCTCCTACTACTAAATGCTTATCATGTATTGTACAAAACTTAGGATAATGTGTTCCACTTACTGTAATCTCTTTAGCAAAATAAGTCCTAGAATCTAAATCTCCACTACCAGTCATTTTAAAGTAAAAAGGTTTTACACCTGATCCTTCATCAGTAATAATAACTTCTCCGTAAGTTGTATCACCTTCGTAAGTTGTGAAGTGTGCTAAACCTTGTGAAGTTCTAGCTGAAGCACTACGGCCTGTAAAAGTACTGTGGTTATCTCCACTACCTGATACACTTGCTCTATTTATTTGTAACCAACTTGTACCATCTAAACTAAAATATATATTAGTTCCTGAACAAGCTATTACTCCGTCAGCATAAACGTGCAATCCTAAAACTGTGTTATCGCTGTTAGGTTTAGCTACACTACTTCCACCAAACACAGTAAATCCGTTTATTCTTCTATAACCACCTGCTATATCAACTTCAAAATTTCTTAATCTTGTAGCAGTTCCTGGTTTTCGCAACAACTCAAAAGAACTTGAAGACTTGTCTAGGCCTCCTTCACAAGCTAGTGCAAAAGGTTGAGAAGAAGCCATGTTATATTTGATCCGTTGACATATACTTAGGAGCAGGATTCATAAGATTAGATCTCATTTGTCTTAATCCTTTTTTATAGTCATCTAATGCAAAAGCCGAAGCTTGTGGATTATCTTTAAATTGATGCATATAATATCTAGCTCTTGCTAATAACACTGATTTATACATATCTGGAAATACTATTGCATCTCCGTGTGCATCTAATGCTGTTGGTAAATCCCACGCAAAAAACCATACTCTGTATACTTTATCTGGTATTGGACTTACTCCAAATTTTCTACCGTCAGGACTTCTAATAACAACCCTAGGTTCACCGTACGTTTGTGTATCAGCATCATCTATATTCTCTGATGCTCTGTAATGATCTTTCCACTCTTCTATTGTTGAAAACGATAAGTTCCTACTTGTGTATGGTGTAGATGCTCCGCTTACTCCTATAGTTGTTAAATAAAAATCGTTCCAGTCTACAGCACCATAATCAGTTGTAAGAGAACTCGATGCTGCTTTTAATTCATACCAACGTGTTCCTGCTACAGTTTCTACATATACGTTACCGTAAAAAGGATCAGTAGCGCCGCTTTCACCAGTAGCAAGAAAAGACCACCTAGGTTCTGAACTAACAATATCATTGTATGCTCTGTTTATGCAATCTTTAATATGTGCTTGTACACCTATAGCACTTCCAAAATTTGCAGAAGTTAATACTACTTCGTTGGTTTCTCTCAGTAACTCATTAGTTAATTGTAAATATGTAGTAGCCATTATCCTTTCTGTCTGTTATAATTCTTTTGGGATTTTCCAAATATCTTATCCCAATTCTTATTGTATGTTTTTCTTTCTTGAGCAGTCATTTTACTGCTTGCACTTATTAACTTTCTATTGCCTTTCTTTTTATTTTTTAAAATAAAAGGACTTTTGTTGTTTCCTAATTCTGGCATCTTCTTCCTATTTTAGTATGGGGAAGATGAACATAAAATTCTCTTCCCTCATACCGTTTTTCTTTTAATTAACGATTAGTCAATTAGATAGAAAGCTGCTACTAAAGCTTCGCTACGAAGTACATCAGCGCCATAGACGTGAAGACCTCTAACGATGTCACCAAAACTGTCGGGATCACGGATCACTTCAGTTTGTGTAATAGCCTGTGCTGTTGCTGTAGAGCTAATATGTCCACAAATAACTTTACCAGTAGCGTTAGACGTACTAGCAATATTATTAGATTTATACATATCAAATCCACGTAACTTTCCACTTGATACTAAGCCGTTTCTAAGAGAACCCATACCTGCGTTGTAGTCAACTGACATTAGCTTTGAACTAGAACCTGACAACTCTTCGTAAAAAGTTGGAGGTGCTACAAACCATCTTCCTTCTTCAGGAATATTTTGGTCATCTAGCAATCTAGCCATTCTAGCCATAAGATCTAAGGGATCTACACCAGTTCCATCTGAACCAAGTAGGTCAACAGAGTTAGTTGCGTGAGTCATAGTAGAATCAGCAGTTGAACTGTCGGAACCTATTAAATGGTCAGGTGAAGATGTAGAAGCACCCGAGAACATTTCAGCGATAACACCTTCGTCAAAAGCATCTTTTAGAGCGTAAGCTGCGGAAGAGGATGCGACCTCTTTCCAGTTTACGTGAGACATAGATTTCTCAATGTCATCTACTTTGAATTTGAAAGCGTTTGCTACATCAACAGTAAGGGTTTCTTCAACGTCAGTAAGTTTGGTCTGAGTAACGTCAGCACCTCTTTCATACTGATAAACAGTAATCGTAGGTTCTTTAACGATACGTACAGTATCTCCGAAAGCGGATATATCACCAGAATAATCGGTGTTAGTGATTGCTTCAGCTACCGAGGCTTTTCTAAAAAAGTTAAGTACCTTCTTGGAATAAACCTTGGGCATGAAGAATGCATTAGTTTGTCCGCTTTGGGAGTTGCCAAAGTTACCATTAGTATCAGTCGATTGCTCAAATAGAGCATCAGATTGATTATAAGCCATTTTAAGTCACCTTTAAATGTTAATAGTTATACTTTTAATTACGCACTCTACCTTCTTCAAGAGCTTTATCTATCTCGGATTCGAGACGATCAAACTCATCCATAGGTAAGGCGGCAATCTCCTCTTGGGTCCAAATTTTAGGCTCAGACGAAGTATCTATCGTTGTAGTCTTGGTAGATACCATATCCGCAGCCTTTGAGCTTGAACTCCTATTAGACTTCTTGCGAGTCTGTTGCTTCTGTGTTGCAGAAGTTAATCCTATATCTTGTTTAAACAAATCAATTGCTCGACTTGCTAAACGAACATTATTAGGATTGTTATAAACCCATGCTTGAATAGCTTCTGGTTGAGATTCTGCCCACTGATGAAAATCATCACTTTCTCGAATAGCTGCAAAATCAGGATGCGTACTAAGCAATTCAGATTCTGCTTCTTTTCGTAAAGTTGCTGATTCTCTTTCTTGTAAAGACGAAATCTTAGAATTTAATTCAGAGACTTTGGCTTCACTTTGTAAGTGTGAAACAGTTTCAACCACGTCATAAACATCTGGATACTGAGCTTTAAATCTTTCGAGTTCTTCAACAGTTTTAGGAGCTTGATACTCAGGTCTCGAAGCCGTAGCTTCTTGAATAAGTTCTTGCTCTCTTGTTCTGAACTCGTTAAGCTTACTATCGTAATGCTTTTTCAAGTCATCGTACCTTTTTTTATAGTTAGGCTTTGAATAAGGCTTAGTTTCTACTGCTTTCTCTTCTACTTGCTGGTCGCCTTCTTCAACTTGTTTAGCAGTTTCAGGTGCAACAAATAAACTTTCAGCAGATAAGCCTGTTTTAGGCATAACATCATCCGTGTGCCACGATTTTCTCGCATTATACGGATTAGGTACTGGTTCGTTTTGTGCTTCTTCCGCAGAAGCTACATTTTCATTTTCAGTCATTTTACTCTCCTTCCTTTGTGCTTACTATACCGAAGGTGGCTTATTCCAAGAACGTCTTCTAAATAAGTGCTTGCCTAAGTAAGGTGGCATCAAAAGGTATTTTTACTTTTTTAAAGTTATGTAGAGTGCTGTTTGACTAAAACAGGTCGCTCTACGGTTATTAGCTAGTGAATAAGCTGTTTCTAGGATTCAAAGAAAGCATAGATTCTTTTATTTTTCTATCTGTAATAGAAGCAGGCATTACCACACTTTTATTTCCAGATACAGTAGAATCAACTATTGCTTGTTTTTTTTCTTGTTCTTCCTCTACTTCAGCTACTAATCCACCAGCTTGTTTTATTTGTCTTTTAACTTCATCCATATCAGCTTCTAATTCAGCTTGTTCCATCATGCCTTGTAGGTTTTCAGGACCAATCTTATCAGTTGCTTTCGAAGTTAAGACAAATTCTCCATCCGATAACCTTGCGGGTATCGAATCGGATCTCTCAGTTCCCGGTCCTTCAACAGAACCAGATCCTGAAAATTCGGATGCTGTATCTACAACTTGGTCGAAGATGATACTTAGTCGATCATCTTTTTCAAGTGCAGTCAGCAAATATTCTTCGTCTTCGGGAGTCAAAGACTCACCAATTATAAAATCTGTGTAATCATCTTCCATTTGTTCGTCTGGAACCATAAGATCATCCATCTGATCTTTTACTTTATCTTCTTCGTATTGTTCTATACCTTCTTCAGTATATTCGTATTCTTTTCCGTCTAGTTCAGGCATTCTCTTCTCCTCTATTTAGTGCCTCTGTTACTTGTTCTTTAAGCTGTTCCAATTGTGCCAGAGAATGAATCTTCCCCTGACTGCGGTACATTTCCGATTCCGATGTTGCCACCACCAGTGCCTGTAGCTCCAAGTTCTTGCGGCTGTTCAGGTGTTCCTTGAGCGCCTCCCATAGCATCCGGTTGTTCACCAGTGGGAGCAGCCTCTTCGCCAGTTCCTTGTCCAACATTGTTTTGCATTCCTATAATTTGTGCCATAATAGCCGCTTCCTCTGGATCATTGAGTATTTCATCGGGATCAAGATCCAAACTATATGCAAGTTCACTAACCAATTTAGAGATCTTCACAAAAGGAGCAATAGCTGGACTTTGTGCAGTTTGTAAGAATGTGGTCAGCCTTTGGCTTCGTACTTCTTTCTGCATCAAGCTATTTGTTCCCATAGCGTTAATTTCTAAATCTCCCTCAATTCCTAGCTTACCTTCCATAAATTGCATATTCCATTGGAAATATGATTCACCTAAAGGTTTAAGTAGAAAATCATCTAAATTCTTTACGACAGTTTATATATTAAGACTAGCTGCACCTAATAACATTGACATACCAGAAGCTGTTCTTGTCATACTTTGAACACCTGTTTGTCCGTGTGAGTAACTAGGTATCCCTGTTTGTTCGTCTGCAAGTTGTCTAAACTTATCAAACATCATCATGTTTTCTTGTGAAGTATTAGGAAACTTCAAACCATGTACTGCTTGACCGGGCATCCCAGCTTGTCTTCTAAAAATCTTGCCCGGATATATCTCCATAGATTGACCACCAACTAGTGCTGACTCATCTACGTCAAAAACTAAAGAACCAGCCAGTGCTAGATTATCTATAGCCATTCGTGCGTGTCCATTCATTATCTGTTGTGCATCATCCATATTCTCAGCTACACCTATACCAAAGAAACTATAAGGGTTACGTTCATAAGGAAAAGAATGATAAGGCAATCTATGCGGAGTAAATGGATTTATAACTATACGAAGAAGTTTACCGTTACATATCCAAGCATTTACTTGGACTTCATCTAAATCATCTATACTATCGGGAACATCAATTTCAGCTTGTCTCAAATACTCAGCATCCATTATTCCCCAATATTCTAAAACTTCGTACTTATCTGAACCGTATGCTTTATCATTTTCATCGTCACGTAGTTGAGTATCATAATACTTATCTTCGTAGTTTGCGCCCATCATTAAGCATTCACGTATTGCATCACTATCAAAATAAGGCATCTTACGCAAAGCTCTTAATTGGCTTTTATTTAGTTTATGTCTGTGAAATACGTATTCGCATTCTTCTATATTAGTTGCAGATGGATCAGGGAAAAAATCCCAAACACTAACAAATTCAATTCTAGGTACTCTAACATCTACAGGAGCGTATGTTCTTTCACCGTCTTCTCCTTCATCCCAACGACTAAGAGTTTTATTAAAATTAAATGGTCCTTTAACAACTCCTGTTCCAAGTAGTGCTGACTCTAGTAACGCATTTCTTATTTCAGACGAACCACTTGATTCTTCTATCTGATCATGGATTAATTTTTCCATGCGTCTTGCTGCCATTTGCGCAGGTTTAATCTCGATCTCTTGAGGCATTGGACTAGTTCCATCACTAAGAACTTCACTAGCTTCTTCTTCTAATAAGAACTTTCCGTTGCTGAAGGTAGCTCCGGCTTTAAGAGTTTTACCGTCTCCTTTGTATCCTACATCAAATGGATTTTCAATTTCTGTTTCTTCTGGTGTTGGTACGCTTGTTTCAATGCCCGGAGTAGGATTCTGTGTATCTAAGTGCGCAAACTCAGCAACGCCTTCAGGCATTTTGGTTTCTCGTACACCGATTGGAAACTTACCAGTTCCGAATACTACATCTATAAGTTGTCCAAAAGATGCTAGTACTTTAGTTTTAGTAATCTTTACAAAGACTTTAGACTTCTCGGATTCTCTGAACTTTACATTTTTATCGTACAAACCTCTGTAGTTTCTGTAAGCTGTCAGCCATCTGTGTTCGTGAGGCATCCTTGCAGTCTCTGCATCTGAAAAACGATTCTGTATAATTCCTACTAAGTTGAGTTGTTGATCTTCTTCAAGTACTAGTTTCTTTCCTTCTTCGCCTTCTATGTCTTCAAAGAAAAGATTATCTGAATTATCTATAAAGGTGTTTTCGTTATTGTCTGCCATATTGTTTTAATATCCAAAGTCTGGATCCGATGGTTTGTATATTGATTCTCTTTTTATCTGTCTAATTCTTTCAAGCGGATCAGTAATTCGCGGTCTACTCATTATTAAATAACGTAGCGCATCGTATGCATGATCAGATGCATTCGTGTCTACGTCTTCAGGTTTAGTCTTACTCAGTGGAATGCTTTGTAGTTCTCGAATCAAGTTAGGACAAGTGTTAAATATTTGTAATTTAGGTCGGTTCCCATTATTCTGAACTTTCAAGTACTCGTGAATTTGGATTTTACCTTGTATTCTATTTTTATCTGCTCTTCTGAGCTTGTGACCTAACTGCTGTAATGTCTCACCAACAGTAGGTCCAGTTGTTCCTGTTCTTGCCCAAGCTGCTGTATCAAGCACTCCTTGAACAGAGAACGGATCTTCTACTTCTAATTCTGTTATTATACGACCTAAATCAAGTCCTGTCAAGTTTTTTCTATACAATTCTCTGTAAATTATTAAAGTTCCATCACTTCTATCTACTGCTCCCCACAAACAACAACTCTCAGATGAGTACCCATAGTCTATTCCTTTTACTCGTTCCCACACTACAGGAAGAATAAAAGGAGGGATTACATGAACAGTTGGATCAAATTCAACAAAGGCAGCGCCTTCTGCTACATCCCAATTACCCTCAAGAAGCTGTCTTCTTTGTATAGGTGGAAGCGCTTTAAGCATTTCTTCGTAGCGACCATCTTGAGCTAGATAAGGATTATCATCTAATCTTGCTGGTATAAATTTACGACTTAATCCATCTTTTCCTATAAAAGATTTATTAGGTTCTTCTGCTTCTACATATCTTTTTTTAACCCAATGTGCGCCTACACCACCTGGGTTTGCAGTACATCTTAGGTATGTTTCTATAGAAGAATCAGTAGTTCTCAAACGAGATGCTAGATAGTTCCAACCGAACTCAGTAGGAAGGTGAGTTATTTCATCAAAACCTATCCAACTATATGCTTGTCCTTGATAACGATATACATCTGCGTCTCGCTCAAGGAATCCAAACTCTATCTTAGCTCCGCTTGGAAAGTTCCATAACTTCTCGACTTCACGAAACTTACAACCTGGGAAAGCTTTAGGATATAACTCACGAGATTTATCTATAAGCTCTCTTAACTCAGGCATAGAGCGTCTTAATATCAAGGCTCTATGTGCTTTCTTATGAGCGTATCTCAATGGATCAACTAACATAGCATAGGATTTACCACCACCTGCAGCGCCACCGTAGAGAACATCTCTTTCACTTGCAGCAAGGAACTCTGTCTGTGGGCCGTCATTAGGATGAAAGACTACGTTTTCAGTTGGATTTTCTTGTATTTCTTGTTGAACACTAGGGATTAATTCTTTAAGATCAGTATCTAATACAACTTGATTATTTGTTTTATTATCAAGTTTGTTAAGTACTTCTTTTTGTTTTTTTAAATTAGTCGTGTGTGAACTAATTTGATTCTTTAACTGAGCTATTCTCTTTTTCTTTTTACTAACAGATCTTCTAGCATTCATCTTAGCTTTAGTTAATGAATGATGATTATAGTTACCTTTAGAACCTTTAGGTCTTCCCGATCTTTTTCTAGGAGTTCCGTCTTTCTTTAATTTAAACGTAACTCCATCTTCTTCGAGTAAGTATTTCTCAGGATGTAAATCCCAATCTTTCGTTTCTTGTGCCATGTTTTTTATCTATAATTTTTTTTAAACCAGCAGGACTTATACTTCTACCTGTGTGGTTCTCTAACCAATAACAACCATCACGTAAAGAGATCTCTTCGTTAACTACCATTTCTTCGACAGCTTCAAGAGCTTCTAATTGTTTTTCAATAGGCTCCATATAGTGATCATCGTTTTCAGTTAACTTATAACCAAACGGAACAGTAGAACTTGTACGCCTTTTTAAATCAATTGTTTTTTGTAGTAAACTTTTTTCATCGATGTTCATTCTTTCCCACTCTTGTTTGCGCCAGATCTTTGTCATAGATGTGAGGGAAGTTTAGCTTTTTTACTTTTAGCTTTTTTAGTTGGTTTCTTTACAGTTTTATAAGCTTCGTTCTTTTTTGTTGTGGGATCATCTTTTACAAAATGTCCTTTCTTGTTTCTAGCGCGGACAGTAACTGTCTCTGCATCAAGAAATCTAATCTTGAACCAATCTTTTAAACCTATATACCAATAGTTTCTTTTTATGCTCATTTTATTTCCTTTCCTTTATTGTTATTGTTTTAATTCTTCTTGTTTCCAGCAATTCAAGTTCGCTGCGACTGTTCTTCTTTCTCCGTCTCCAAAGAACGGATAGACCATGTGTTGCATCCAAGATGGAAACATCAACTGTCTGCCGATCTTAGGTTGTAAAGATATTGACTGTGGTGGTCTTAATCTCTCAGTGTTCATTATTTCGTTACGACCATATGTAAAAGCCAAGAAGCCGTCACAAGCACCTGAGTCATTATAAAGACTGTAGTTTTCTGAATTACCTGTTCCTGTTTCTCCTAGCTTACCTATTTGTTCGGGAACCATTGTCCAGCAAGTTGTGCTGATTCCCATCAAAGTTTTGGTGCCGTGATCGTGAATCGGATTATAATCTCCTTCGAAACTATGCACTGACCACAGTTCATCAATGTCTACAGTGATTGGATCAAATTTTGCACCTGTTATGTTCATAAAGGATTCAAGATATATAACACCCATTGTGGTTATAAAACGATAGTAATCTTTAAGTATTGGATGATTATGATCCATTAAGAGTTGCTCGCCTTGATGTATTTGTCCGACCAACGTACCTGCAAGTGATTTCTTCTCGGCTGTGTCTTTGTATTCGTCTAAGTATTCATTTAAATCATCTATAATATCATCAGGCAATTGACATTCCAGCATAACAACCGCAGGCAGGTTATGCACCTGTAGTTTCATTTTCTCAAAATCTAAGTCCACGTTACTTTTATCCCGCGTCTTTGTAGTTCTTTTAAAACCTTATGTTTCTTTTTAGGTATCGCATTGCTTGAGTTTAAATAGTCAAATAGATCTTTCTTTGGTGTAGCTTTCATATAAGAATAAATAATAGAGCGTTTGCCTGTGCGTCTGTCGTACCTTTTCTCTGTTGGTTTGAATTTAATTGGAGGCACTATCAATCAAAACAAACACAAGTAGCTCTACCACACGCTTCGCATACCTCTGTATATGTACGCATAGATTCGTTATTGTTCATAAGCTTTCGCTCGTTGTCCTCTTGACTGAGTTGTCTGAATGTTGTTCGCATGGATTCGTTATTGTTCATAAGCTTTCGCTCGTTATCTTCTTGGCTGAGTTGTCTGAATGTTGGTCGCATAACATTGTACATAACAAAAGGAACAAAAGCGTGAATAATTAAACAGCCTACAAGTTTGAGTAACTTAGAAGCATAGCGCAGTGCAACAAACATATGTTTAAAATAAGACTCGTTCTCTTGTTTAAGATGCTTATAGTTAATCTCCATTGTTATGGTGCCGTTCTTCATATTGTTCTCTTAACCATTTAGTGTGTGCAAAATAATAGACTTCGAAATGTTTGTAAGGTGTTTGACCGTGATGTGATCGTTCATAACAGTTTTCATCATATAGCCATTTACAAAAATCCATGAATGCTTTGTTGCTGTTATCTAAAACCATTTTAACTTCCGCCTTCACTCTCCCAATCAGTTATTGGTTCTAACTCATCTTGTAGTAATTCAGAAGGCGATGACGGTTCTACATCTATTATGTTCTTAGCAGGTAATATGAATACACCACCAGTATTATTATGATTAACCTCTAGGCGTTCCTTTTTGGTTACTCCAACACGATCAAGAATTGTTTGTGCTGCTTGTAGTTTGTTAGATATCTGTGGTATAGGTCTATCTGTTTTCATTATATCGACTAACTTGAAAGCTGCTTCAGGTGCAGAGTTCGCCAAGACATCGGTGGCTAGATCAATGATCTCATTCTTTAAAGCTTTAACAACTTGATAGTGACTGCCTGTGCTGTAACCAGCTAGCTTTGCTGCTTCT
>VTLG01009090.1_pt1 | contig 12353 bp, 6 predicted proteins | sample 4694571 | NCBI WGS metagenome assembly VTLG01 (sample SAMN12604809, study PRJNA352737) | marine metagenome | biome: ENVO:00000447; feature: ENVO:00000209|ENVO:00000569|ENVO:01000036; material: ENVO:00002151; isolation source: viral sequences binned using virsorter ... | reverse complement strand
TATCTATAATATCAGCTTCTAGGTGTACTCTATCAATACTACCATCAGTATAATGTTCAGAGTCAATAGCATTATCTTCTATTTTAGTTGCATTTATACAGTCGTCTTGTAGCTTAGCTCTAGTAACATTACCATCAAGAATTTTAGCTGTGGTTACATTATTATCACGAATCTGAGGACTAGCAACAGAATCTATAGCAAGATGATCATTAGTAACAGCATCGTCTGCTATCTTTGTTGATGTGATCGTATCGTTTGCAATCTGTGTAGCAGTAATAGTATTGTTTGCTATTTTCGCTCCTGTAACAGCCCCATTAAGGATTTTATCTGTCTGTATTAAACCGCCTGAAAGGTGAGCTGTATCTATACTTCCATCAGTTATATGTTCAGAATCTACGGCATTATCTGCTAACTTAGTGCCATCTATAATATCAGCTTCTAAATGTACTCTATCAATAGAACCGTCTGCATAATGTTGTGAGTCAACAGAACCACTGACAATCTCATTTGCACCAACAGAGCCATCAGCCATTTTACCATTTGTAATGGCATTAGCTCCTATGTTACCTGCTTGGATAGTTCCATCTGCAATCTTATCTGTTGTTACTGCGTCATTTGCAATATGGGCAGTATCTATAGATCCGTCTACATAGTGCTCAGAATCAATTGAATCATCTGCAATTTTAGCTCCAGTAATAGCATCGTCAGCAATACCAACGCTTTGTATTTCTTGATCTTTTGCTTCAAATGCAGCGTATAAAGCTTGTTTAGCATTATTGTTTAAATCAGCTGCTTTAATTGATGATCCAGCTTGATACGTTGCTTTAGGTTCGTATTCACCAACACTACCTGCTGTGATATCTGTGTCACGATATACACGAACAATTAAACCATTTTTAGGTGAACCATCTGATTCACATACACTCCCATTAACACCTGTATTATTGAAAGTTACTGTACCACCAGTTGCAGCATAGTTAGGTATAGTAAAGTTTGTGACATCTGTTTCGTTAACTTTTACTTTAACGTCTTCTTTTTGGTATGACTGAAAGGTATAGGTAAACGTCTTAAGAGACCCATTTCCAGTATACTCTTTCGAGGTAATTGTACTTGCCATAATTATTTATATATGTTTAGAATGGGTTGATAGTCATTAAGACCTTTACGATTTACTTTCAATCGTTTTCTTTGAGCTTCATTTTGCTTGGCGATTTCGGTTTGTATAGTTGGATCGTTCATGATTTTGGCCCAAGCTTTTTTACGAGCTCTTTCAAATATTTGTCTGATCTTTCTATTATGGGGAAAATCTTTAGCTTCAAATTCACCTCGTTTCCCCTGCTTAATCATTTCATTCATTTCATCCAGAGAAGCTTGCATTCTAGGATCAGCTGCTAATTTATCTAATTGACGTTCTAAGTTTTGATCACCTATTGCTTTTTGGAACATGGATCTAATCTCAGGAGAATCAGTTAAATCATAACCATCAGGAGAATGATATGTAGATTGTCTTAAATCATAACCACTATCAAATAGGAATTTCCTACCTGGACTTTGATCTAAATTTAAATGAATAGGACTAAAGACATTAAATAATCTAGTCATAAAGTCATAGTCTTTTACTGGTTTACCGTTTAGCATATCATACTTAATAGGAAGTTGATCTGCTCCTGGTATATTTTCAAAAGCTAAGTTTCTATTTCTAATTGCTTGATCAATTCCAGATCCTAATTCCCGTGTATAAGGTGTGAATAATTTACCAAGATCATTTCTTAAACCTGCTAATGGTATCTGATTATTCATGATATTAGCAACAATACGTTCTCCTTGACCTGGCTTACCAGCAAAGAAATCAACAAATTGTTGCATACCGGCAAGGTAAGACTTACTTGAAATACCTTGAGCCATTACTAAAGCAGTAGATAATAATTGCTTCTCAGTCCATTCTTCACCCATTAATTCACTATGATCTCCTACATCAGCAATGATAGAGAAGATTTGATTAAATGGTTCAATAGAATCATAATTTACCCAAACACCACCTATATTCATACTTCTCGGCTTCCATCCTGCATCCATCCAAACTTGTCGTTTTTGTCTATCAGTAGGGCCATTACCTGTAAGATTACCATTCATCCAAGACCAAGCTGCCATACTAGTCAAGCCTGTTCCAATAGCAAGTCTACCAGTTTGTAACGCTTGAGCATTAGCTAGTTCTTCTGGAGAATTAATACCATATTTCAGTACATCCTCTAAATTATCTGGTTTAGCAAAAGCTATATCATTAAATTCTTTGACAAGAAAGTTAAATCCAGGAGTATGCTTAGCTGTTAGTTGAATACCGTTTACACCTGTCTTTGCAAACAAGAAGAAAGGTTTAGCCCATGGAGTATCGTTAAATACTCTCTCCATACCAGCAGCAAAACCAGTTAAATCTTTAGTAAGTTTAACTTCTTTAGCAGCAAAATTAACAGCTTCATCTTTAATGTTACCATCAGCATCAAATACTTGACTATAGAAGTCATCCTCATACTTTCTAATTAGATCTGGTGTGATATCTACAGTCTTACCAGCACTTTGAGCATCCATTGCAGATCTCATAGCCTTCTCACGCATCTTAGCTCTACCTAAAATGTAGGAAAAAGAGTCGTCAGTAGCAGCCATCAGCTTAGTAGAATAGGTGAATAACCCATTATTGTTAGCTGCTCTGGCCATATTAGCTACATAAAATGCTGCTTTATCACCTGCACTTGCTCTATTACTTTCAGCATATCGCCTTAATATTTCCCAATTCTCATCACCTTTAGTATATTCTGAGAATCTAGTTTTAATTGTTGATACATCTCCACTCCAATAAGAGTTTAATTTAGTCTTAAAAAGATTAAAACTTTCAGGTAGTGCTTGCATCATAGCATTCATAGATGCTAAACTAGATCTTATAGTAGCACTATCTCCAGTGAATGGATATTGTAGTGTAGCCCCTATAGCTGTAGAGAATGGACGTAAGAAGGTAGCTGTACTAGTGCCCATCATAGCTCTCATAGCTGTTTTAGGACCACTTAATATACTATGTATGAACATACCTTGAAGCTCTCTAATCATAGCCCCAGACTTCATCTTACCTTCTATATTACCACCTCTAATCATCTTCCTAGCCCAAGCATCAAAGTCATCTATGCTATTCATATTTTCCATAGATGAGAAGGTTTCAAATAAACCTCTTAATAAACTATCATCTTCTGATCTACCAGCTAGTTTTATAATAGAAGTTATAGCTTCTTTACTAGCAGCCATATCCTCATCCAATGCTCCTTTCAAAGTCTTCTTAGCTTTAGCAGGTGATAGACCTGTGAAAGCATCAGACATAGCTAACTTACTACGTTTAGTTTCAGCTAATAAAGTAAGCATTGTATCTAGAATCTGTTGAGCAGGTCCATCGATATCACTAAGATTTGCTATATCAGCTAATTCTCTACCAGCTATACCAGTATCTCTAAGTTGTTTTAATAGTGTACCTTGGAGTAAATCTGAAGCTATTAACTGATCTCTAGACATTATATTAGTCTCAAAGATCTCTCCAGTTTTAGGATCTACTTTCTTAAATACATTCTGTCCTCTAAGAAACTCTTGAAGATACTCAGCCGGAGGCATATCAGCTGCATTCCTACCTAGTACAGTACGTTGATGGAAACCAACAGCGTCACCATATGTATCTAGCCATGTAGTTCTACCTTCTTTTATTGCTATTTCATCAGCTTGGAAAGCTTGGGAACTCTTTAAATCCTTAAGAATAGCTCTCGCCATTTCCTCTGTATACTCAGGCTTACCTGCAGCAATTTCACGTTGCTTAGGTGTAGTTACTGAACCTGTGGAACCTTCTTCAGCTCCGTAATCCTTTCTAGTTCTAGCTAACTTCTGCCTAGCATCATAAGCAGATTCTTTTGATGTATAAGCTGCTTGGTGTTTTTTAGCAATTGGTTTATTCTTAGCACCACGGAAATCAGTATGGCCATCTTTTAATTCTTGCTTACCTTTCTCAATAGTTTGTTCAGCTATACTTTTGTTTCTAGCTTGTACACTACTAACTACACGTTTTGAACCTTTACCTAATAATATAGCTGCTCCATCAAAGGCTGTACCAATACCCATACCCTCAAGTATGTTCTTCACTTTCATCATTATAGGATGATCAGTTTCCTTAGTAGATAAGGGAGTATCAATAAAACCATATGCATCACGCATAGCACCTAATGCGTTGTGTCCATCTGATTCCTTGGAAATCAAGTCTGACACAGCACCAATACCGGCTGCGCGTACAAAGCTATTTGCTATTTTAAATCCTAAAGCTTTTTGCCCTGCTATAGGTACGACGGCTAATGAGCCGAAGTGTACAGTTCCACGTAGTAGTTTACCCCACCACGTTTTTGTTTCAATGGGGTCATCGTAGTTAGTGAATGGATCCCAGTCAGGTCTATACTCAGCACCTTCTCGCTGCATTTCTCCATTGAGCATATCTAAAGTACGCTCAGGGAAAGTAACAACAGAAGATGCTGTATCTTGTAGTCCTCCAGTTAGTACTGATTGGAGCTCTTTAGCAACAGCTCCTACACCCCACTTCTCTTTATTTCTAGGATCGTCTTGCTCTGCTAATGCTTGAGCTTCTGTTTCCTGTTCTTTTTGTTTGGCTAGTGCATTAGCCTCTTGCTCTTTTTGACGGAGTTCAAGCCTATTCTCACTTTGTTCAATCTCTCGACCTAATAGTTCTGGATTAACATCGCCGCTTATTTCATTATAAGGCATTTGTTTACCGTAGTAAATTAATTGGTAAGTGCTTTAAGTAAAAATTGTTTTTGATTATATGGACCCTTGGGACCAAACTTTTCTAATATTAGAAGAGCATCACCTTCACTAATATTTATTGCACTCCAATCAGAAAATAGTGAATTATTATCAAATTGTGATAATGTTTGATAGCGATTAGCTATCCAAAGATTTCTATATATTAACCCTGCATACAGTGCTCTTTGATTCTCTGGGGTAAGTTTAGAATCTTCTGTTAAGCCACTAAATTCACGCGCTTCATCTATTTCAACATTTGTCATTCCATAAGCACCTAACCCAAGTAAATCTAAGGCCTTAGCATCTTTAATAGAATAACTTGAAAGAGGTTTATCTAGAACATTATTACTATCCTTCCAACCATCAGTGGTATGTAAAGCGTCATAACCTCCACTATTAACTGATTCTGATCGTGTTAAAGCTTCAAGTATGTCTACAGGACCATCACCTTTATCTAAGATGCTTAGTGCTTTATGTACATCTCCAGCATTTAGAGCTTTAGTTACTCCTATAGGTTTACTTTGTAAAACTTTATCTACTCTAGATTCAGGTAATGGTATTACTGGTAATCCATTTTGTTTAGCCCATAGATTAGCTTGTATTGCTGCCACTTGTCTATGGTTAAAACCTTTTAAACCAGGTCTATTATATAATAAATCACTATAAGGTTGTGTAGGTAAAGGTGTTCCATCTTCTAAAGCTTTATAAACTGCTTCTGCACTTTTTTCATAACCTGGTAAAACTTGTCTACTTAGAATACTTTTATCAGCAGCTATAGCTTCTAAAGCTTTATTAGTTGCGATATGTGCTGATTCATCATAATCCTTTCTATTGTAAGATCTATAATCACCAGCTTCAATATTCCGTTTAACTTTTTCTCTAGCTTCTCCATATGCTTGCTTATGACTTTGGCCATCAGATCTTGCAGCTTCATAAGTTCTGATAAAATCCTCAGTAGCATTATCATGTATATTATTATAAGTATCTGTTTTTGCTGTATTTAAATCTGTTTCTTGTGTTATTTTATTAGTCCAAGTTGTAATATCTCTTTTAACTCTATTTGTATCTAAACGTTCTCCTGGACGAGTAACACCCATTTGATTTAAAGCATTGGTTAATTTTTGTGGATCATCTATACCAAAGAAATCGTCATACGTAGGTGTATCACCACGGTTGTAACGATCAAATAAACCTCTAATTTGTTCGTCATCATCTGCTTCTCCAGAAGTTAATAAACCAGATACTTCACGAGGCATTGGTATTCCTGGGAAATCTTCTGTCCAATCTTCTTGTACTTTCTTTCTAAAATCCTCAGTAATAGGTTTTCCCTCTTTTATTAATTCTCTAGCTTGATCTGACATGCCAAGGACAAACATATCTTTTCTAGCATTAAATGCTTGTTTTTTCTCGGTGGCTTTTGCAACTTGTTTCTTGTTTACTGCTGTAGCTAACTTCTCAAACTCAGGCCAATACGGTCCTTTTTTAGGATCATCGGGATTATAAACTGTTTGTTTACTACCATCCCACGCAAAGAATTCTTGATTTAATATTTGTTGGGCTTGTGGAACTGATATCTCATCAGCCTCTAACATTTTAATTAATTTATCAACAGCTACTGTCCTTTGATATTTAGGATTACCACCCCAGTATTCTCTATTCTCATTAATCCAATCAATTACCGCAATACCACCTCTAGCATCTAAATCATTTCTAAATTTTTCTTTATCAAACCAATCGCTTTCTTTAATAACAGCTTGTTTCCTACTTTCTAACCATGCTTTTTTACGTGTTAGTTCTTCCTCCTTCAGTGCTGGAAATAAATACTTCTTTAATTGGTTACGATTATAAGGGGCAAATTGTTTTAAATAAGCAAAACGAATTGCTCCATCAATATAATCATATTCTTCAGAAGAAGATGCGTTATTTAAGATGACCTCTTTACCATCTGAATATGGTGTAACAATTGCAAATCGTGTGGCTGCATGTTCTTTGAATGGAGTAAAATCAACTGCTCCATTTGTTAAGGTTTTCTGAGCACTTAATCTAGGTCTATCACCTTGTATTAATTTAACACCTACATCTACATCACCATTAGGATCTTCTAATTCTGCTTTACCTAAAGCTTTCATATTACCACCAGCTTGGGATAACAACCCAATTTGATGTTCCCACTTTTCGTAATCTTTTGCAGCTTGTGGGTTTAGGTATTCATTATCATTCTTAATTGTATCTGCTATTGTTTGTATCTCTTCAACACCCTTTGCAATACCTTTAGTAGAAGCAATGAAGTTATCTATTTGATTTTTTACACCTGTATTTCGCCTGTCTTTCTCACCTTGTAATAAACCATCAAAGTGAGATTTCAGTGCTTTTGTATCCGCATCGATTTGTTTATTTACTTCAGGGACTAATTCCTCTGCAAGTGATGGTACATAATTAGTGTTTTTTGTTGCCATGGTTTTACTCAAAATGCATCTTGAATTGTATTGTAACCTGTGGCTAAATTAGCCCCTGTATCTACAGCCCACTTAGTAAAGTTCATAAATGTCATGAATTTATTCTCTTTTTGATAAGGTTCCATTATTGGGTTTCTGGCTGGAACACCTAATGCACCTATATTTTTTCTATGTAAACCTAAATCTTTTCTAAGTATTGCTTGACGTTGTAAAGATGCAGTTTCTCCAGCAGCAAAGGACACAGCTGCTTCTAAATTAGCTTGTTGGTTTAGAAGTTGTTCGTAAGGTTTTCTTCCAAATCTAGTGGATCTTCCCTCTTCTGGACCCCTACGTGTTTGACTAAATTTTTTATATGCCTGTTCTTTCCCTGTATTAGCTTGTCCTCTAATTTTTAAAACTTGACGATTTTGATCTGCAAGATCTCGGCTTAATGAAAGAACACGTTCATCCTCTTTTGAGGCGAACGCCATTTTTTTATTGCTGTATTTAGTTACATTGGCCCAATACTGGCCCATTTTTTGTTTGTTCCTAAATTTAGCAGCGTGTCTACCTGGTTTGGTATTATCAAATGCACTAAAGAATGACATTACAGAATTCTATAAAGGATAATTGGTTTGGGCCGTGAGAAATTTTCCGTAAAAATTTAAAGCCCAAAAATTTTAGCAATTTTAAATGGACGGTATTCCGTTCATCTACTATATTCCAGAGTAAACCTTTTTGTCTTTCAACATATCTCTTTGCTTCTCTAGCAAAGGTAATTGGATACTCTTCAATTGCTGGTGTTGTTAACATCCATATAAGCCCTCCAGGATCGACTCCAGCCATACCGGCAGTCTTGCCGTTAGGCACATTAAAATATACACAGGAGCCTTCCTGAGCTTTGGCTGTTATCATTATGAATGGATCTACCCCATGACCTTCTTCGACCTCTCTACGGTCATCAGGGCGTAGGTTAGAGGCCACCTCCATGGCAGCCTCCAACGTAATTGGATGGATGTATTTATGCACGTTGATAGAACATGGGTGAATAGTCACCTTCCCAAGATAAAGATCTTAAGGTAGCAGGTGCTGGGTGTGAAGATTTAAGTGTTATATCTACGTTTATATTTTTATCATATACTGGTACAGTTTGTATTTCTTCATCTAAATATGGAGCATCAGATATTTGATATGTAGGTGATAAAGTAGCTTCATATAATTCAGTATAAGGATCCTTACCTACTCTAGTTAAAGTGGTTTCAATAAGCCCAACTCTACCAAAGTTTAACTTAAGTCTATGTAGAACAAGTGATGCATTTACATCAGATACCATAGCTTGACCAGCTTGTTTAGTAGCATAAAGTCGAGGGAAATCTACTTGATAATCATAAAGATAGCCTATAGTAAATGTACCTGTAGACCAATCGCCAGGGACAGTAAACGTTGTTCCTGATGCTGTATTATTAGTACTACTAACAACTGCATAAGTACATTCAGCGTAACGTCCAACTCTAACAACACTTGAATCTGTATCAATCATTACAAGTTTACTATTAGGAGTTGTGACTTGAGGCAGCCATGTAACATTACTAAAGGTAGTTAAATTAGTAGTTGGTGCAAATACACCACTAGTAACAGTAGTATAATTATCTAAGTGTATTAAGAAGTTAACATTATTCTCATCTAAACTTGGATCTGCATCTGATTGAATAAAGTTAAGGGTCTGTAAGAAATTATCTTCATCTAAGAAGAAGTATTGATCATCTATAATGAAATGGTATTTTAATTTATTATTAAATTTCCATTTAAACCAAGATGATTGCATCCTCTCTTGACCCATAGTCAAATACTTATAACCATATACTGTATCTGAATCAGTCTGACCAAATAAAACTATAGAATTTTCTCTAGAATTAGTTAATAGATCTATATTTTTAGGAAGTAATCTTGGTACAATTTTACTTTGTTCTACAATTATCGGCTCACCTTCTCTTTGTACACCAGCCATTTCATTAAAACGACTATACTTACCAGAGTTATCAATATAAGCTACAGTAGTACCTAGTGTTATAGGAGGTACAACTTTATTATAATTAAATGTAGATACACTTCTTAATTTTGCAGTATCTGGATTAAGTATTGCATCATCAGCAGAGAGTAAAAACTGTTGGTTTGTGCTAAATAATAATAATCCAGTATTAGTTTCAATGCCATCGAATAAAGCTGAAGGGTAACCAGTACTACATGATATATCTATTGGATCTATAGCACTAACAGTTAATGCTGTATCTGCAAATAGATTACCAAAGTCTCCAGGTCTAGACGTTAAGACATTTGTACCTGCTAGTATAGCTAATCTATTTCGGAAGAATAAAATCTTATTAATCTTTCTACCATTAATCTTAGGTATAGGATTAGTAACATCATCACCAACTTGTCTATCAGTCCATTCAAATCTATCTACTGTAAAAGTAGCCATTTCATTGGATGTACCTGCATTAGCTAAAGCTGTTCTTTGAATAACAATAGGCATTGTAGCAGGATCCCAGCTCTTAACTATACCAGGTGCTGGACATTCAACCCAACTGCCAGGACCATCCTTGTCATTCTCTCCTTGAAATTGCATATAGTAATCATCTTCATCAGACATCTGTGCATTACTGACTTTAATGATATAACCATGTTTGCATTGTATAGGAAGTTTAGATACATCATTAACCTCCGATTGCATAACACGCATTAAATCATGGTCAACAACTTCTACATTAAAAGCAGATGACTTAGTAAGATAAATACCATTGCCAACTATTTTTCCCGTAATACCAGTACCACCTAATTGTCCTACAATACCTCCAAGAACAGCATCTGGAGTTACAGCTGTTTGAGCATCAAACGGTGTTGGTTCTGGTCTAACAGCTTTGATATTACATTTTACACTATACGATTCAGATTTAGCAGCAGCTATCACAAATTGTCTGTCTCCATCAGCGGAGTCAGTCATTATAAAAGTACCAAGTGAACCAGGTCCACTAGGCCAATCACCACCATGTAATAATTCTAGGTTTCTAGTATAAGAGCATGTATAAGCTCCACCATCATCACCGTCTCCACCATGATAATGTCCACTACTACCTGTAACAGTCAATCTAAAGATAGTATTATTTGAAGTTGTAAAAACTTGAGTACCAATGCCAGGGCAATGACCTTGAGCGCCTTGACCTTCTTTTAAAGTATCTGAGGTAAGACTTAATCGTGTAATACGATGAAAAGTAGTTTCAGTATCATTATCATAAAGATTTAAACTATACTGCCTACCATTCTCTGCTCTTAATAATTCTATATAAGCACAATGTGTATCAGGTTTAGCAGCTGTAGTACCTGTAGTACCTACTGTAACACCTCTATTAACAGCAAAAGTAGTATCATTAATGGTTGTTAATTGTACATTTTCAGGCACTGTACTAGCTAAATAAGCTTTTAAATTAGTTTGATTAGCACCATTAGCTGAACCATAGGCTATTGTCTGCTCTACTCCTGCATTATCACCGGATGCTTTCCAAATTCTAGGTGTACCATCTGCAGCAATTTGTCCTATATAAGAACCTTCTTCTTCATCACGATAGTAATGAAACCAAGATCCTCCTGATTGTACGTTAGCTAATTTACCTACTCTTTTACTGCCTGGTCGTTTGTATAACCCATAAGTTATATCAGGTATAGCATTAACAAGATCTTTTACTTGACCAGGGTTCTTTAATTGATCTGGTTGTTCTGATATACCCCCATAATAATTGGGAATAGTTTGTGAGATTCCTGCCATTATCGCCTCAATGCTTTCCAGGGTTTATAAGTGTAATGAACGCTATCTTCGGGGAAACCAAACATAGAATGATTACCTTGATTGCATTCATATTCTATACAAGCTGCTCTAGCATACGACTCACGTTGTGCTAGTAGTTGAACTAATTGTGGGTTACCTACTAGTTGAGTAGCTGCCCTACCTGATGCCATCAGTATTATATACCTTTGGAATACAGAAGGTAGATCTTCAAATGCAAATAATTTAACTACATCAAGATCTATTCCACTTGTAGCAGCATTTTCCCACTCATCAGTATGGTCATACTTGTCATATAAGTAACCATTTCTTTTAACTACATCATATACTTTATGCGTCCAACCTTTAGACACATCTAATTTTAATACATCTGTAGGTATTTTTATTTTATTACTACTATCTGGTTTATAATTTACATGTTTCTCTGTGTTGAAATGCCAGCCTTCGTTCTGTATATCAACATTAGCATCACGTAATATATTATAAATGAATGAAATTTCTGGGTTAGTGTTACCTGATATAGTTGTAACAGGTGACTGACCGATAGCTCCCAGTATTGAGTTTACAGCGGAGAGTTCGGTCTCGGTATCAATTGTCGTGGAAGCCATAAAGTTTTATGAATAAAAAAAAGAGGGGCGTGAGATCCCCTCTTGTGTGAATAAATTAAGCGAATGCAGCAGGCTTAGTAGCTGTTCCAGCGAACAGTTCTACAGCAGCAGCTGGATTTAGAGGTGCAGCACCCATAGCCAAGCGGCCTAGGATTACATCACCCTGGTAAATCACTGACACATCGCCAGAAGTTGTTTGGACTTGAGGGCCAATTGCCTCAACGACACCACAAGCTTCTTTCTGGAAGATCAATCCGCAAGAGTTTGCGAACTCAGCAGCAGTACCGTATTCGTTAACGGTCTTCTGCCCAGAAGGAGTTGTAGCTGCGTCTGCATCAAGCATGTTGTCACCAACGAATGAGCCTGTGTTACCAGGATCAGTAGTTCCAGGTACTGTTGCACCTGCAGTTCCACCATACTTAACACCGTTTGTTCCGAACCAAGGAATATTCATGGATTTGAAAATCTTGATACCGGCAATCGAGATGATTCCGTTACCAGTTTGTAGTCCAGTTCCTTGCTCGTCACGGTTAATCAAACCGTTAGTGCTAACAGCTTGTATCAATTCGTAGTACTGTCTTGGAGACAAGACGGCTACACGTCCCTCACCACTGACTCCCTTCTCATCTAGCGCAG
>VTLG01015992.1_pt1 | contig 12355 bp, 5 predicted proteins | sample 4694571 | NCBI WGS metagenome assembly VTLG01 (sample SAMN12604809, study PRJNA352737) | marine metagenome | biome: ENVO:00000447; feature: ENVO:00000209|ENVO:00000569|ENVO:01000036; material: ENVO:00002151; isolation source: viral sequences binned using virsorter ... | reverse complement strand
AATCAATAAATAATTATGGCTTTTCCTACCACTAATGCTTCAACAGAATTACCTGCAATAAATCAAATACTAATGGCTTGTGGTCAGGCTCCAGTTACCACTTTAGATGAAACCAACCCTGACGTTGCGATTGCTTATCAGACCTTACTAGAGATATCTAGAGAGGTTCAAAGTGAAGGCTGGACTTTTAACAAAGAGCCTCATTATGAGATGACACCTGACACAGTTACTAATCATATTGTCATCCCAAATAATGTATTACAAATAGATTTAAGTTCATCTAATGCTTCTAATAAAGAAGTAGTTAGAAGAGGAGGTAAATTATACGATAAATATAACCACACCTACGAGTGGACAGATGGTCCTATCGATTGCGATATCGTATGGCTATTTGATTGGGTAGACCTACCACGCCCAATACAAGACTACATAACAGCTAGAGCAGCCACCATAGTTTCTAGTCGAATCATTGGAGATCAAACTCAATACCAAATGCTCCAACAGAAAGAGGCATATATGAGAGCAATGGCTGTTGAATATGAATGTAATCAAGGTGATTATTCCATGTTCGGTAAGCCAGATGGCTCACAACCTTATGTCAGCTATGAACCTTACAAAGCACTTATGAGATAATGACAGCTGTAACACAAAGAATTGGAAACTATTTAGGTGGTGTATCTAAACAGCCAGATAGTAAGAAACAGCCAGGTCAGGTAAGAGAGTGTATTAACGGTTTACCTGATATAACAACTGGATTAGCAAAGAGACCTGGATTTAAGTTTATATCAGTATTAAAGAATTCAAGTGGTACTGCATATACTAATCAATTAGATGGAGCTAAATGGTTCTATATTAATAGAGGAGATGGTGATAAATATATAGGATGTATTACACCTAAAGCTAGTGCTAATGGTTCTATTTATATATGGAATGCTGATACAGGAGTAGTATGTACGATTACAGATACAGCTACGAGTTCAGCATTAGGAGCGCATACCTACTTAACTGGAGTCAAAACAAATTACGATGTTTTAACTGTCCACGATAGTACGATAATTACTAACAATACAGTAACCGTAACCACTCAAGCTAATCCGACGTTTGTAGCCCAGACAAGGGGTACTCTCTTGCTTCTAGGTACAGACGCACAGATGGGAAGTGAGACGTTTACAGCTACTGTGGCTGGTCAAGTAGCAACATATACATCACAAGCTGCTGATGGGTACGATGAAGTATTAGCTGGATTAAAATCAGCTATTGAAGGTTTAAGTATTAGTGGAATGACAGTCACTAGATATGGAACCTCACTTCAATTAGACCGTGTAGTTAGTGGTACTCGTACAACATTTACTCTTACAGCTAAAGGTGGTAAAGATAATAAAGGTATAGTTGTTTTCCAAGATTGGGCAGAAAATGCTTCAGTATTACCTCCACATTCTTTCCATAATCATGTAGTAGAAATCATCAATACACATGAAAATGATCAAGATAATTACTACGCTAAATTTGTAGCAAATAATGGAGTTAATGACTTTGGATATTGGAAGGAAACTATAGGACCAACAGCATCTCCAGGGCTAGTAAATACAACTATGCCTCATGTGTTGCTATGTACAGGTACTAATACATTTACCTTTGGACCTAAAACATATACCGAACGTAATGTTGGAGATAACATCACCAACTCACACCCCTCTTTTGTAGGGAAAACAATACAACAAGCATTCTTCCATGCAAACAGATTAGGTTTTTTAACTGAAGATAATATTAGTCTAAGTAGAGCAGCTGATCCTTTTAATTTTTATCATAGATCAGCTAGAACTCTGACACCAGACGACCCTATAGATATATCAGCCACCTCAATCAGACCGGCAATTTTACATGCAGTAAAACCTACAACACAAGGTTTAGTTTTATTTTCAAAAAGTCAACAGTTTTTGATGTATTCAGATAGTGGTCCTATCACTCCTAGTACAACAAAAATCAGACCTATCTCAAACATGGAGATGGATAAAAATGTAGATCCTATTGATGTAGGAACTCATATGAATTTCATCAGTAAAACACCTAACTATACAAGGGTGTTTTCATTCCAAACGAGAGGATTACAGGAGAACCCTGCAATTCTAGATATAGGAAGAGTAGTTAATGAATGGATAACTATTGATGTAGATACGCTTGTAGCAAGTATTCAAAACGAATTCATAGCTATGTCTGGTCAAGCTAGTGATGAGATTTTCTTTTATAGAACATACTCAGACGGCGAAGACTTATTAATGGAAGCTTGGTTTAAATGGAAGCTGCCTGGGACAGTACAGACAATGGCAGTAGACGAGGATGATATGTACACAGTTACTAAACAAGGTAATCAGTACACAGTCTCTAGAGCTAACTTAACTATGAGTCCAGAGGCGTCTATTATTATTAGTAACGCAGGCCAAAAAGTTAATCCTTGTATAGATCTATATACACCAGCCACTAATGGCTTAACTGGTAGCAATTTAAAAACTGTAGTTTATGATGCTGCTAACGATAGATCCCTATGTTATATACCTTTTGCCAATTTAACTGGTAAGAAACCAGCTGTTGTAGTTGGTGGTACAACTGCAGCAGGTACGTTTAATAATTCAGGGTTTACTATTACTCCCGAAATAGGTAGTGATTCTAACGGCACATATTTTATTGTCCCTGGAAATGACTTTTCAACTGTAGCTAGTAATGTCTATGTAGGTTTTGCATATGACTTTGATGTAACCCTACCTCAAGTCTACTATGCTTTAGATGATGATGGAAATACAAAAGATTTTACAGCGAACCTTACAGTATCGAGATTGAAATTTGATGTAGGTCTTTCAGGTGTATTAGGTTTTAAACTTAAATCAGTTGGTAGATTAGCTTATAGTAAAAGTTATACAGCTGACGGATCTAGAACTAATTTTAATTGGATAGCAAGTGATATAGATTATATTGATAGAAACCAAGTAAAAGTAAAAGTTAATAATGTACTAAAAACTTTAACTACTGATTATTCATTTGTCAGTGATACAGAAATAGCATTTGGTAGTGCGCCCGAAGACGGTGATACTGTTTTAGTTTATGTAGACGAATGGTACACATTATCACCCATCATCAACGCTAATACTTATTTAGCTGATGACGTACCCCTAGAAGAGTCAACAGTATTTACATTACCCGTACATCAAAGAAGTAAGAATTTTACACTTAGAGTTTTTAATGACTCACCATTTCCCGTCTCTCTCAACTCGATGATGTGGGAAGGAAACTACTCACCGAGATTTTATCAGAGGACTTAAGATATGCCATTTAACATAATACGACAAATAGCGGGTCCAGTGATGTCAGTTGCTGGAATTGCAACAGGCAATCCCGCTTTAATGGCAGCTGGTGCTGGTATATCAGCAGCTAGTTCGGGTATGGACGACAGAGCCGCTGCGAAAGACGCTCAACGAAAAGAGAACGATTACCTAGATAGATTAGAAGATTTTAATAATCAAAGCTATGACATGCGTAAAAGCTTGACCATAGCTAAAAGAGATGAAAGTATTCGTAGTATAAAGCTACGAGAAGCCAATGAAAGAAAGTTTGCAGCCCATAAAGATCTAAATAATAAAAGAGCTTATGAGCAATCATTAGCTATCTACAACTATCAAAACAGACAACTAAACAGACAATTCGATAAATCAGAAGAATTATATAGAGATGCCTTATCTTTAAATGCTAGGGCTGCTCAAAGTGCAAGAGAGAAAGAAATAAGAGTTTTAATGGAGACTAGACAAAAGTTTGCTTTTGAAAATGAAGACAATATTATTCAAGATTTAATTGCATCAGGAACAATTGCAGCATCAGGTGTACAAGGCCGTAGTGCAGCAAAAGCTGGACAATCTCAATTAGCAGCATTAGGTAGAAACCAAGCTGTAATGACTGAATCTATGGTGAGTGCTACTAGGAATTCACATAGCAATTTGAGAGATATTAGTCGCCAATTAGATCAAGCGAATACAGGTGCAAAAGCTCGAAGGATGTTAAAACCTGAGTTTGCTCCAGCACCATTAAAACCACTAACAACACCAATAAACGACTATCAACTACCTAGAGAATTACAAGACTTCGACTTTGGTGTTAGACCTATAAGAGGTCAATCAACTGTTTCAGTACCATCTTGGGGAAGTGTATTTGCTAATGCTGCAGCTGGTGCTGTTAGCTCATATGCAGATAATTATACAGGCACACCAAGAGGTCAGAGCCAAGGAGTTGGACAAATGAGTTTCAATTATACTCCAAATTCTCAAAGCTCTACTACGAGTTGGGGAGGAATGTTGGACAGCGGTCTATTAGATAAACCTTTATATTAATTACAATGGCTACAAAATTCCAAGGGTACGCCCAAAGGAGTGGATTTCAAGAAAGTGATCCTGGCTATGCTGCACTTGCTAAAATGCAAGAAAGAGATGATCGTGTCATAAGTGGCTTAAGAGAGAATCTCAGAGCATTAGAAACTAGGAATAGACAATCTGAAAACGATCTACAACGAGCGCAGAGTCAACAAGAACAAAACAGGAAAGACATCTTCATTGAAGAGGATGTTTTTAGAAATCAAGAAGCAGCATTAAATCAAAATATTTCAACGACTAGAAGAAATAAAGATGCTGTTGTTAAAAAAGCTTTAGATCCTATAGGGAAATTAAACAGTTTAGCTAAGTTCAGTGAAACCCTAGCTACAGGTCTAATAGCTATAAGGAAGAAAGATATAAAAGCAACTGTAGATGATGAATACCATAAAGCTTTAGTCCAAGGTACTCCCTTTAATGTTCGAGAGAAGCAAGCTTTATCAGAACAAATTCTAAATAATTATGGTACTCAAATAGAGGGCCAAGCTGATATGGCAGCTATGCGTGGTGCTATGCCTCGTAGTGTTGCTGAGATTAGAGGGTTTAACCAAGCAAGAGATTATGGAAGGTTAAAAGCTTATGCAAAACTAGCTGGTGAAAACTGGGCTATGCATGCACAAACAGAACTCAACAGATTAGGAATAACTGATCCAGAGGGAGCAGCTGTAGCTTTAAAAGTTATCCATCTTGATTACTTAAGAGCGCATAACTTATATGGATTAAGTACGGAATTCCTTACTGACGCGCATGATGAAATGCGAAAAGGTAGAAATGCAATTCTAACTGAAATGACTGCTAGCCATGTAAAAGGTCAGAATGATCAATACATGAGTCAACGGTTATCAGAATATAGAGGTTCTCCAAATGAGGAAACTACCTACAACTTATTCAGACAGAAATCAGGTTATTCAGATGGAAAATCATATAACAACAGAACTGACGGAGTAAACTATCTATTTAATGAAGTCTTTGCTGATCCAAGATTAACACCAGATTTAGATAAAGCCTTAAATTTTAGAACTAAGAATGAGAAGGGTGAATGGGGCCAAACTTGGGCTGAGAAATTTCCTCATCGAATTCCAGAACTCATGAAATCTAGAGGAGAGAAAGAAGCTGAGATAGCAAGAGCAGAGCAAACAGCCGATAAGGTTGAACAGCATAAGGTAGAGAAGGCAACAAAAGATTGGATTGATAAAGAATGGGATTTAGATATAAAGAATTTTAGAAGCGTTAAAAAAGACTTAGAACTGCAGGGATATAATACAGACTTCATGAATATCTACGAAGCTCGTAGTATTCAACATCAAAACCAAGATTGGATCAAAAGTGATTTAGATGAAGCAGTAGAAAATGGAACCTTATCAGTCTTCCATGAAGATGATGTCCGTTTACTAACTGATAAAGAAGATAGAAAATATTATTTTGATTTAATTAAGGAGAATGAAACAGCAGCTAGAGGCTCTTTCCAATCCGACAAAATCAGTAAGGATGATTTCAAATCTCAGTTAAAGACTGCATTAGGTGAAGAGCAAGTTTTAGGTAATGATGCTGTTTTAACTTTAAATCAAGCTTTACATTATGCTAATAGTTTATATCTACAGAAACGTTATTCACTAAGAAAGTACGGTGGTAAAGATGCTGGTACAGCGTCTAAAGAAGCTTACGACTATGTGATGAAACTAATTCTTGATGGTGAAGGAAAGTTTGAAGTAGTTAATGGTAGAAAAGATACTTCAATTAAAAATGATAGCCCATTAAAACAAGCTACATTTTTCAAAGAGTTCGTACCTCAAAGTATGTATAAGAGAGGGTACACTGCAAATCTTACCCCTCAAAATAACTATATAAATAGTGTAAAAGAAGTTCAACAAGATAAAACTGTTATAGATAAGAAGCCTTTAGTATCAGAGAACAAGCTTAGACAAGAAGCAATAGCTTATGAAAATGGTAAAGGTGTAGATATACCAGCCATCTATTACGACTTACATAAAGCTGATCCATCGTTAGGTACACCAGAGCAGATATTTTTAAGACAATTAGCAACTTTAGAACCTCCTATAAAAGTCAATCCCAAGGGAGAGGATTGGAGATCTAAGTGGGCTTCAGATAGTACAGACCCAAGTGGTGAAAAACTAATCCAAAAGATAGATAGCTTAGATGGTGTCGCTAGGACATATGAAATCATCTACAACAATGGAGCTTCAAATCCTAAATATATGTCTAACAGGACTCAGAAACTAATCATACCTGGATACAACGAAGCACCTGAACCTGTAGTAGCTTCAAATCCAATCATGTCTAAGTTATCTCAAGTTTCTGGAGGAATGGTAAATGATGAAACATTTCAGTTTGTAGAAAATAAGGAAGGCAAACCAGAGCTTATACCTTTTAGCCCAGAAGCCACCAACTGGTTAATAGATAATGGAGCAGATTATGGTTGGTATTTCAATTATGAATCAGGAAACTTTGAATATACGGAGTTATAATGGAAGAAGAATTAAAAAATACGGGTAGTTCTCTGCAGTCATTAGTTGACGAAGCGGAAGCTGACAAACAAAGAGAGCTTAGTGTTAGTACATTAGAGCCTCAACAAGAGCAAGTCACTAGAGCAGTAGATCAATCACAGAAAGAAACTTCACTACTACAAACTCCAACTACAATAAATCCTGAGTTAGAACAGCCACAGGAAGGAAAATCTGCTTTAAATAAAAGTATCTTTGCTACAACACCCTTAGCTATACCAAGTGCAATAGGTTTAGGAGTTGTAGATTTTGGAATTGATGTAGCTACTAAATTAACTGGACAAGAACAGTTAGATGATAAGTGGGATAGGATTACTAAATTTGATAATCCTTGGGCGCAACGATTAAGGAACTTTTCTTCAGTTGCTATACCTACATTTATACCTGTTGTTGGTTGGGCAAAATATGTAAATGCCTTAAAACTACCAGCATTAACAAGTGCTATGGCTCATATCGGTGGAGCCGCTGCTATTGACGCAGCTGTTATTGGTTTTAGTGATATGGGAGAGGAGGATAATACAGCTAGAGTATTAGCTGATAGCTTCCCTCAAACATTTGGGCCACAAGGAAATCTACCTATACCAGAAGATTGGAAAGTATTAGATGGTGACTCAGCTGCAGTCAGAAGACAAAAGAATATGCTGGAAAGTTCAATACTTAGTGGGACTGCAGATATTTTAGGTTATGCAATAGCGGGAGTTAAACCGACATTACATTGGTTTCAAGGAAAAGATATAAGAGCTAAAAACTTTAAGAAAGCAGTGGAGATGCAAAATGCAGATCCTGAATCAGTTAAAGCTTTAGCGGCATTAATGGCTAGAAGAAAACTAGCTAAAAATCTAACTAAAAAAGATAGAAGAGTATTAGATCAGCAGATACTTAATTTAAAAAAACAGATCCGACAAACTGGATATTCATCAGCTACAACAAATCCAGCTGAATCTTATGTCAAACGTCATCAAGACGCGAAACTAAAACAGATAGATGAAGTTGCTGAGACTAAACTAACTCAAGAACAACCACCAATACCAGGACAGCCAAGAGAATATGATCCTTGGATAAATGCAGGTTTGGCTAATAAAGCTGAGACTGCTGTAAATAGCGTCCCTCCAGCTGCAGCTGCAAGAAATGCTTTTGAAACAACTGTCATTAAAGATGGTTTAGCTGTAGGTGATGCTCCATCCATGCTCACTACCAATATGCTTAAGAAAGGTATTGGTCTAAATAAATTACACAGAGAAATAGTCAGAGCTATTGCTGATTCAGGCAAGCAAGCTGGTGATTATATAGGAAAAGTAGGTATCATTAGACGTTCAAAAGAACAGATGAATGATGCTGCATGGAGAATTTATAGAGACATCATTACACCAGGAAAAGATTTAAGGAATCTATTTGAATCGGAAGTAGTTATAAAGGGTAAACTCGAAAAGGCTTATAGAGATACAATAAGAATATCTGATAGTGTTGTCCGACCAATAACTGACGACGCTGCTAGGGGTGTAGCTTTTGCTTTAAGAGACTTAAGTAGACTTTATTTAGGCAAAGAAGTTACAGAAACCTCAGCTAGAATGATGGATACCTTGGGTAGAGAAGTATCTAGTACAGCACAAGCTTCAATGGTATATGGAGATTTAGTAGATGATGCACGTATCAAAGAAATGATTCTAGATAAGATGGAATTTCTAAGTGCTGAATATGGGCTAAACAAATACATCTCAGGTTGGAAATTACAGAATAAAAACTTTTGGAACAAACTTACAAATAGGACAGTCGAAGCAACACAAAAAGAGTTTGATGCTGCAAAATTAAAGAGGATAGAAGATTTCCAAGAGTTAAGAATTAATCTTGAGTTACTAGAGGAACAAGATCCTTTTGCAATGCGTCCTTTAATCGAAGCGTTTGCATATAGCGATGGTGATGTTGTATCTCTAAATCAACTACTTGAATGGGCGCATGATCAAGTGGATTGGAAAGGGCTTCTAAAAAGTAAAGATCCTAATAAAATGAATGTCTTTGCTAGAGGAGCTTGGGGAGTCGTATATAACAATACTCTCTCTGGATTATCTGGATTAAGAGCAGCGGTTGGTAATGGATCAGCTTTAATTCTCAAACCCATGACAAGTATTTTAGGTCATGGTATTGAGTCGGTAATCAAAAGAGATATAGAACCTCTTAGACGATCACTTTATTATCACTCTGCAATTGTCGAAACTACTAGAAGAGCTTTAGGTGACGCAGCTAAAAGAATGAAGATGGTTCATAACGATCCAGAGTTCATGATGAAAGCTATACGTGAAGACTTCAAAGTTCAGGATGATCAGACTTGGCAAGTTTTAGAAGATATGAATGAGATATGGAAGAGAGATGGAGACTTAGGAAATCAATTCCAATATGGTTGGGCTAAAGCCAATAGAGATGTCTCGAAAATGAGATGGATGAGAATTGGTACAACCTTTATGTCTGGAGTTGACGCAGCAACAGATACCTTTACATCTACTGCTTTAGCAAGAACAGATGCTTATTTAAAAGTTATTGAGAAAAAAGGTGGCTTTTCAGTTGTTGGAGATACGTTAAACGGTGAGCTTAAAAGGGCTGAGATAGCAAACTTTAAAGCTATGAAAGATAAGCAAGGTTTAGTAACTAACGAATTTGCTAAGAATCAATCAGGTGAAATTGCTTTAAACCTCAATGATGCTGTTTCTAACTGGATCAATACAGGAACTACAGCAGTACCAGCATTAAAGAACTTTTTCATGTTTCCAAGGACAGGAGTTAACTTCTTTAAAATGAGTATGTCCTACACTCCACTAACTTTAATACCTGGACTAAATAAGTATTCAAAGATTCTTACAGCTGGAGATGATATTACAAAAATCAAGCTAGCACTTAGAGAGCATGGAATTGAGGATTTTGATAAAGTTCCGAATTTTATGCAGTATTACCAGAATCTAAAAAATGAATACCGTGGAAGATTAGCTTTATCAGGTATGACAGCTATCACCTTATATAACTTTGCTATGGGCGGTAATATAAGAGGTAATGGTCCTGTTAATGGTTCAGAAAGACAGAAGTTAAGAGACAAAGGATGGAGACCTAAAACTATCAAGATAGGAGGTAATTGGGTTAACTTCGACGGGATCCCAATGGTAGATACAGTATTGACTCTTATTGGAGATTTAGCGTATTACCAGAATGATCTAGGTTCAGAATTAACTCATGATTTCATTGATAAACTTACTTGGTCATTAAGTGCGACATATTTAAACAACACACCTTTATATGGTTTAGAACCGTTCCAGGCAGCGATGGCTGGTGATGAAGCTGCATTCCAAAGGATTACAGCAAACATTGTTAGAGGTGCTATTCCTATGTCAGGTGCTTTAGGTGTAGTAAGTAATGCTATTTCTACATCACAGAAAGATATTTATAAAGATCTAACTGGGTATGTAACTAATAGACTTCCTGTAGCCAACCTTGCATTATCTGAAAGGATAGACTACTGGACGGGACAACCTATTAACGATATAGATAACCCACTACTTAGAACACTTAATGCAATTAGTCCTATTAAAGTAAGTCAAGGTGAAGAGCCTTGGAGGAAGTGGCTAATTGATACTGGGTTTGATGGTCTTGGTGTAATTAAATCCACATCATCAGGAAGAAGACAATATACAGCTGCTGAAAGAGAGAAGATAGGTAGATATATAGGTGAACAACAGCTTTGGAAAGAAGTAGAAAAGATGAGCAAGAATCCATACTTTGCAAAAGAGATGGAGCAACTACGAGCATTTAGAAGGAGTGGTCTAACATATGACGATATAAGAGTTAAAGCTGAACTTACTGAAACTTATAGAACGTTAGCGGCGTTACTAAAGAATGCTAAGGAAATAGCTGAAGCTCGATTGATGTCAGAAAGTCCACAACTTAATCAGAGTGCTATTAATCAACAAGTAGTAGATAGTTTAGTCAAGCAAAACAAAATTCCTGAAGCTGGAGAATTCCTTAATTTCCACCGAAAATAATCATGTATAAACGCAATGGCGACTACAGAAAGAAACTTAACAAGTACGGGAGCAACCACGTACACATTTCCATTTGAATATTTGAAGACCACTGACGTTAAGATTAGCGTTAATGGCACGGATACAACGGAGTTCACTATCCCTAGTGGTACTCCTACAACCGTACAATTTAATACAGGCCATGTACCCGCCAGCGGAGCAGCAATTAGAATTTATCGTGATACTAATGTTGATAACTTATCAGCTACGTTTTATGCTGGATCGGCTATCAAGTCACAAGATTTAAACGATAACTTCAATCAAAACTTATACGTTACACAAGAAGCGAAGCGTGATGCTGCAACAGCTTGGCAAGATGGTGACGAAACAATTAATAGTACTGAAACTTGGCATACAAGCGATGAGACTAAGATAGCTACTACCAAAGCTATTGAGTCACGTATTGATACGAAGATAGATACAGCCTTAACTACTGATGTTTCAGGAGGTGATGGTGTAACTATTGTTGATAACAATCCTGGCACAGGTCAGATAAGAGTTGATCTAGATGCTGATATTGCAACTCTTAAAGATATGCAGTCTGGAGCAGCTACTCAGTTAGCAGCTTTAACCAGTACAGAGTTAGCTATCCTTGATGGAGCAACAGTCAGTACAGCTGAGTTAAACTTATTAGACGGTGTAACTTCTACTACTGCTGAACTGAATATCTTAGATGGTGTAACAGCAACTAAAGATGAAATCAATCTTCTAGATGGTGTTACTTCTACTACAGCTGAGTTAAACATCTTAGATGGAGTCACTGCAACTAAAGATGAAATTAATATTCTTGACGGAGTTACTTCTACTACAGCTGAGTTAAACATTCTTGATGGAGTTACAGCTACAAAAGATGAAATTAATATCTTAGATGGTGTAACTGCTACAGCAGCTGAGTTAAATATCCTTGACGGGGTAACATCAACAGCAGCTGAGTTGAACATCTTAGATGGTGTAACTGCTACAGCAGCTGAGTTGAATAAACTGGATGGTGTTACAGCTTCAACAACTGAATTAAATAAAGTTGATGGATTAACAGCGTCTACAACAGAACTAAATATCCTTGATGGAGTTACAGCCACTACAGCTGAACTAAACAAAACAGATGGTTTAACAGCTACACCTGTAGAACTAAACACTCTTGATGGTGTAACTTCTAACACCTCTGAACTAAACAAGCTAGACGGTTACACAGGATCAACCAATGACTTAAACATTGTCTCTGGTAAGTCCTTCAAAACATCTAGTGGAACCTTAGACACAACAAGTGATACAGAGATACCTTCTTCAAAAGTTATTGCTGCTCACGTTGCTAGTTCTCAAACAGCTATTGGTGGTTTCGTAACCATTGCTGATGAGGTAAGCT
>VTLG01004893.1_pt1 | contig 12355 bp, 12 predicted proteins | sample 4694571 | NCBI WGS metagenome assembly VTLG01 (sample SAMN12604809, study PRJNA352737) | marine metagenome | biome: ENVO:00000447; feature: ENVO:00000209|ENVO:00000569|ENVO:01000036; material: ENVO:00002151; isolation source: viral sequences binned using virsorter ... | reverse complement strand
ATGGCAAATTTAAATCTTAATGGCAATATTTCTCAAAATGAAAAAATACTTGAAATGGCATTTAATGACCTTATTGTATTTGGCAAATTATTTTCTCCACAAGATTTCCTAGCATCCGCAACTCCCGATTTTCATAATGGCGTAGCAAAATTATTATTAGATAGAAAGGTTCAACAATTAGCTTTGGTTTTGCCTCGTGACCACGCAAAGTCAACTTTAGCATCATGTGCAGTGTTGCATAGGTTTTTATTTGCGAAAAAAGAAAGCCCAGAATTTATCGCTTGGGTTGGCGAGGCTCAAGACCAAGCTACAGATAATCTTGCTTGGATACAAAACCATATATATGAAAATCCTGCAATTCATTACTATTTTGGTGATTTACAAGGAGATAAGTGGACAAAGACCGAAATTGTATTAAAAAATAACTGTAGATTGATTGCAAAAGGCACAGCACAAAGATTAAGAGGTAAAAAACAGCTATCTACAAGGTATACAGGCATTGTTCTTGATGATTTTGAGTCAGAATTAAATACAAAGACCCCAGAAGCTAGACAACAAATAAAGAATTGGGTGACTGCTGCTGTATATCCTGCAATTGACTTTGATAAAGGCGGGTTTTTATGGTGCAATGGAACAATTGTGCATTATGATTCATTTTTAAATGTTCTTGTTAAAAATTATGAAGCAGCAAAGAAAACTGGGGAAGAATATTCATGGGCTATTGAAACCCATAAGGCAATTAAAGATGATGGTACTCCATTATGGCCTTCAAGATGGCCTATTGCAAAATTAGAGGAAAGAAAACAGTTTTATATTGATTCTGGTACTCCAAGTAAGTTTTATCAGGAATATATGAATCAAGCAAAGTCTCCAGAAGACCAAATATTTAGCGAAGAAGATATTACAGACAATTTTTATAAAGGGAATCTTAGATTTGATGATGAATGTGATTCATGGTATATAAAACTAGATGATGGGAGGACTGAGTATGTCAATATATATATGGGTGTCGACCCTGCTTCAACACTTAGTATTAGGAACGATTATAGTGTTATCATGGTTATTGGCGTTACTTCTGAATTTGATTATTATATTATTGAATATTGGAGAAAGCGAGTCTTACCAATGGACTGTGCTGATGAGATATTTAAAATTGCAGAACGATACAAAAAGATAAAACGTATAAATATTGAAACAATATCATATCAGGAAATGTTAAGAGATTATGTTCATAAAAGAAGTAAAAAAGAAGGAAAGTTCCTTCCTGGTATTGAGCAAGGCATTAAAGGATATGGTAATCAAAAGAAGAAAGACAGATTATTTGAAGGGTTACAGCCTATGTTTAAAGCTGGAGCTGTTCATTTAAAAAAAGATATGCATGAATTTATTGGAGAGTTGCTTGATTTTCCAAAAGGAAGTCATGATGATACAATTGATGCTTTCTGGTTGTCAACACAGTATGCAAGAGGGAATAAAAAAGCAGGAACAAGTAAAAAAGTTAAAAAAGGAGAGTCCTGGGAAAAACCTAAAAAGAAGTATAACTGGTTAACTGGAGCAAGGTATTGATTTATATAGAATATTTATATTATATTTAGAGTTATGATAGAGCCTAATAAACAAGCAGAATACATAAGAGAACTATGGAAGCGTTGGTCTGATGCTCGAAAGGAATGGGAAAACCATGCAAGAGAAGATGTTGATTTTTATTTAGGAAATCATTATACAGAAAATGAAGTTGCTGAACTTGAATCAAGAAACCAAACATCTGTTCCTATGGATAGATTGTATTCTGCTATTGAGCAGTTTAAAGCAATTATAACATCTAAACCTCCTAAATTCTCAGCAAAAGGAAGGGAAGATTCTGATAATGGTCTTGCAAATGTTTGGAAGGGAATACTTGAGTATATATGGGATATATCTGATGGAAATGAAGTATTCAAGCAAGTTGTTCATGATTATACTGTAACTGGACTTGGATATTTTTATACTTTTGTTGATAGGGAAGCTGATTATGGAAGGGGAGAGGTTAAGTTTACATATGTTGACCCATTTAGAGTTGTTGTTGACCCTAATTCAAGAAATAGATGGTTTGATGATTCAACAGGAATGATGCTATCTACAATATTTACAAAATTTCAATTATTAGATTTATATCCTCAGTTAAAAGAGGTTAATGAAGAAAATGGAAAAATGATGATTGATGAAATTCAAGGTTATTACGAAGATGAAACATATCCATCTCCATTAAATGCAAGAACTAAAGGTTCATTTACTCCTGATGTTATTAAAGATTATGACCATGGAGAAGGTTCTCAAAAGTATCAACTTATCGAATATTTTTCAAAAGTTAAAGTTCCATATTACAGAATTATGAATATGCAAGATGGAAGCGAGAGAATTCTTGATGAAGTTAATATGCAAAAATTTATATCAGACCCTAAAGTTATTGAAGCTGCCGAAAATGGACTTATTGATGTTGTTGAAGTTCAACAGACAAGAATTAAGTTGACATGTTCATTAGGACAAGTTATTTTATATGAATATGTTTTAAATACTGACAAATATCCTATTGTCCCTGTTCCAAATATATGGACAAATACACCATATCCTATGAGTGACGTTAGAAAGAATAAAGATTTTCAAAGATATTTAAATAAAGTGATGTCACTTATTACATCGCATGCACAATCATCAGCAGGATTAAAATTATTAATTCCACAAGGAAGTATTGATGATATTGAGGAACTAGAAAGAGATTGGGCAAATCCAAATGCAACAATAGAATATGACCCATCGATGGGAGAGCCTCATTTTCCACAACCATCTCCCTTATCAAATTCAATTTTAAATCTTCCTCCAATGATTGAAAAATATATTGATTTAAATATGGGGATATTTGAAATGATGCAAGGAAATGCTGAAGCTGCCCCAAGAACATCTTCAGGAACAATGATGATGGAGGATTTTGGACAACGAAGAAGTAAGTCAAAATTAAGAGATATTGAAGGCAGTTTAAAAAGATTAGGAAAAGTTGTGTATAATTTATCTAAAGAACATTACACATATCAAAAAACATTTAGAATTGTTCAACCTAATAATGATTTAAGTGAATATATGGTTAATTTTTATGATGATAAGTCAGAAGAAATTGGAGCATTGCATAATGACTTAACTATAGGTCAATATGATGTAAATGTTATAGGAAATTCCACAATGCCATCAAATAGATGGGGAGAGTGGTCAATATATATGGAAGCATTTCAAGCAGGTTTAATTGATAGAACAGAAGCCTTGATGAAAACAGATATATTTGATAAAGAAGGAGTGCTTAAAAGAATGGATTTAGTGCAACAATTACAGCAACAATTACAAGCTTTACAAGAACAAAATAAAAATTTATCTGGTGATTTACAGACAGCTCATAGAGAGTCAATCTCAGCTAGAAAGAAAGTTGAAGTTGAGAAATTCAAAACTGAGCTTAAATCACAGGAATCACAAGCCAAATCAGCAAATTCTTTGGCTGTTGGCAAATTAACAAGTGCAGTTAAGCTCGAAGCAGAGAAGTTACGTTTACGTGGCCAAACTCAAGAAAAGCAAGAGAAATTGCGAAGAAAAGGAGAGTAAAATGGACAACGCATTAGAAAATGAAAATCAGGCAGGAACTGGTCAAATCAGTGATAATGTAGGGCAAGATGAAAGTGGAAATCAGCAAGAGAATTCTAGCGATTGGGAATCACAAGCAAAATATCACCAATCAGAAAAGGATAAACTCTATACTGAAAATCAAGCTCTAAAGAAATATGAACAAGTTGGCAAAATGTTGGAATCACGACCTGATATAGTCAAGACTGTAACAGGAATGTTAGAAGGTGGTCAACCACAAGCTAATGAATCTATTGCTTTAGATAAAGATGAGTTCGACCCATGGGAAGCCTATAATGACCCATCGTCTAAATCGTACCAGTTTCGACAACAAGAATTACAGCAATCTATCACAGAAGGTGTTAGTCAACAAATGCAAGGATTTAAGAAGCAAGTTGGAGTGAATCAATTGAAAACTGAACTTAGTCAAAAAGGATTAAGCCCAGAAGACATTGTTTCATTCATGGATTTTGCAGAAAAGAATCCTGCTGAGTATGGGATTGATGGTGCTATTAATATGTGGAGGTCTGTGATTCAACAAGAACCAGTAGAAAATAATAATGAAAGCCCATTTGATGCTATTCGTCAAAATCAAGGTGTTCCTCAACAGGCAGGAGTTTTGACTGGAGAGCAACCTATAAGAAAAAACGAAAAGGATTCAATGTGGGATACTATTATTAAAGCTGGCAGTCGAACCAAGGTACTGTAAATGATAATATAAACTAAGGAGAAAAAAATGGCTACTTATAATAGTGGGCAAGTAAAATTTGGAACTCCTGGTGCAGTCATTGATAGTACGATACCATCAAGAAGACTTTATGATTTTAGCGATAGGGTCGCAGACTTAGCTCCAGAAGAATCTCCATTTTTTGTATATTTGTCTAAAGTAGGGAAAGTTCCAACTTCCGATAGTCAATTTAGATTTTTGGAAGATAGAACAAAAATATCAATAGCCGATAGAGGCTTCCTATCTACAGGTGGAGCAACACTTGTAGCAGAAGGAAGTAATATGGAATTGGTATTTGATACAACAGGTGGGGCTGCAGTTTCATGGTTAATTCCAGGAATGATTGTAGCTGTGTCTTTAAATGCAACAGCTAGCGGTACTACTCCTTCATTTGGAACTGTTAGGCTTAATACAGTTGTGCAAGGAAGTGCTTCAACAACATGTGGCGTTACATCAGTATCAACTGTGGGTGGTTCTACGATGACAATTGCTGATAATGCTCAATGTACTGTAATTGGTACTTCATTTCAAGAAGGCTCAGGTGCTCCAGATGTATGGTCACAAGAACTTGAAAATGGATTTGGATATACTCAAATCTTTAAAACAGCTTGTGAAATGAGTAATACTGCTAGAGCAACTGTCTATAGAGGGTATGCTGATGAATGGGCACGTTTATGGAATCTTAAATTAAGAGAACATAAAGTGGACATTGAAAGAGCATTGCTTTTTGGACAGCAAGCTTCAAGAGGTGGAATACAATATTCCGATGGTGTTGTTGGTCAAGTAATAAGAAATTCAACAGTTGAAGGTGGTGGAGGACAATTATCTTATACTGAAGATAAATCTTATTATAAATCTAACACAGCAGCTCAATGGACATACGATGATTTGCTAAGTGATTTTGAAGTTATTTATGACCCTGCAAGGGGTGGTGGTTCTTCTAAATTAGCATTAGCTTCATTGCCAGTGATATCTTTCTTTAACAAGTTAGGGCATACTGGAACAGGAACAACTGGTTTTATTGGTAATACTGCATCAGGGGCTGCTTCTGAAGACAATCCATTTAGATATAATTTTAGTCAATCTAATGGTTCGTTTGGTCATAAAGTAATGAAGATAGATACTATTCATGGAGATTTAACTTTAGTTAAAGAACCACTGTTTAGAACATTCGCTGCTGGATTTATGATGATGGTTGATTTAGACCATGTATCATATAGACCTCTTGTTGGTAATGGCGTTAATAGAGATACTTCTATAACAACAAATGTGCAACAGGCTGATGAGGATTTACGAAAAGACATGATTCTAACAGAAGCAGGTCTTGAAGTAACTCTTCCTGAAACTCACGCATTAATTAACTTAGAAGGAGTAAACTAATGAGAGCAGATGCATTAAATAAGAATAGTAGTAGTTATGGGAATGTACCTGAACTATATCCGAATGGATTTTCAGCTAAAACTGCTGATTTTACAGCTGCGGATGGTTATGTATATCTTGTGACTAAGTTAGATGGATGTGCAATTACATTGCCAGCTCCTACTCATGGTGCTAGGATTAAGATTGTGATTGGTGCTGTAACAAGTAATACTCATGTAATGACATCAGATGCTTCAACTACATTGTATGAAGGATATGCTATACTTAATGATATGATTGATGGTACAGCAGCTCAACATACAGTATTCGCAGCAGATGAGTCAAATGATAGAATACTTACAATGAGTGGTACTACAACAGGTAATGGAGGTGTTATTGAGTTAGTTGGTCTTTCTGCTAGTAGATGGAAAATTGAAGCTCAGATTAATGCTTCTGGTACTATTGCTACACCATTTAGCTAAACCGAATCAATAAGGTTTAATAGTCTTGTAGAACTATGGGAGTTGTCGTATAAAGGGCAGCTCCCGAATCTACTTCAAATTTAATTTTATAATAAGGAGAGAAAAATGGGAATGTACCCAGGAGGAAATATAGTAAGAGTTACGCCCACAGTTATTGCTGGAACTACTCATGTTGATGATGTTATGTTTTTAACAACAGAAATACCGAATGCAGTTTCAAGTAGAGGTGGAGTATCTTTATTACATTCTGTTGGTATAATTGATTATGATAATGAGAAACATAATATAGATTTAATCTTCATGAGAAATAATGTAAGTATTGGAGCTGCAGACGCAGCCCCAGCTTGGAGTGATTCTGATATTGTAGATGCAGAGATGATAGGAGCTATTGATATAGATTGGGATACAGCTGCAGTTAGTTTATCAGTTGCTCATATGGCTTTTTTTAGTGGAACAAATCGTAATGCAAATACACAACAACTTCCAATGATGATACAAGCAACAGAAGGGTCAACAAGTGCATATTTTACAGCTATTGCAAAAGAAGAAGCAGATTATGCTGCCACTACAAACTTAGAATTTATATTTCATTTACAATATTTAGGCTAAGATGACTTTCAAATCTAAGAAGAAACAAGATGGTAAGTTAAATGGGCCATCTCATGATAAAGGCGGTATTCCAATTGAAGTTGAAGGTGGAGAATATGTAATCAAGAAGGATTCAGTGAATCCAGAGACTGAACCAATTTTGGAAGAAATAAATAAAACAGGTAAATTAAAGTATCAATGTGGTGGTAAAATACCAGTATATGATGCAAGAAAACGAAAAGGAGGTGAATAATATGCCAAAAGTTGGAGATAAAGAATTTCCTTATACTCCAGAGGGAATAGCTGCTGCAAAAGCAGAATCACAAGATATAGGAATCCCTATGTCAAATGGAGCAGAAAGAAGTGCTCAAGACTATGCAGGTAGCGGTAATACTGGTTTTGCTGGAATTGGAAAACCTTTGGATGTAACGCAAGGAGTTGGTAATGTTGGTATAACTCCATCAATAGAAAATATTGGTATAGAACCAGAAGTTCCTGGTGTATATAAAGAAGGTGGAAAGGTTGAAAAATATAAAGAAGGTGAAAAGGTAAAGAAATAAATGAGAATTTATTATTGTGAATGTGGCGGTAGAGTGGAAGTTATTGAGAATGTTGTTGGTGAATGTAAGTGTGGTAAGTTATTTGGTGTAGGTAATAGTAAGATATCTAACGGTATTAATATGAGGAAAACATGGAGTGGAACAACGAAATTGGAATTTAGTCAAACAACAATTGATGAAGATATTAAACAAAGGAATAGAATGTAATGGCTAGTTTTGACGCACAAATATCATCATTAGCAGGAACAGATACGGATTCTGAATCAGCTCAATGGATGTCAGATGGAGCAAAGGAGATTATTAATATTCTTCCTTCTGAATTAAAAGAAAAATGTATGACGGAAACTACATTAAATAATTCTTCTCCAACTATGGATTTAGATGGAGTTGGAAAGATTTTATATGTTTCACGTCTTTCTGCTAATTCTGGAGGTTTTAGGGTTCCATGTAGAGAAGTATCATCAATGCATGCAGGGCTAACATCAGATTCATCAAATTTACTCTATTATGGGACAGTTACTGACCCTGTTTATTGGATTCAAAGTACAAGTGATGCTGCAATATTGAATGTATATCCTAGTCCTGAAGCAACACAAACTGCAAGAGTGTATCATATAGGATATCCTATATTTGTAACATCTGGAAGTGGAACTTTAGATATTACAGCACAATCAACTATTCCTAATTTTCCAGATGAGGCTGAATATTTAGTTGTATTATATGCAGCAATTAAAGTATTACAAAATAAGATGAATGAAAAGTCATCAGATTTACCAAGTGATGTTCCTAGTATTACTTTGTTAACAATATCAACATCGTTGCCAAGTTATACATCAGTTGATTCATTTATATCTGTGCCTCATCCGATTGCACCAACGATGAGTGAAAAAAGTGTAAGTATAACTGGAACTGCGCCAGTTTATTTAAGTTCAGTTTTTCCAGTCGTTCCATCTCAAACAGCTTTTGTTGATTATTGGGAAGTAGCAGACTTTGGAGATTCTGACCCTGGTGTTTTAGATATAGCTACCATTCCCCCTGTAGCTCCATCATTGGGAACTGTGTCTTACTCAGCTGCAACAAATTCAGATGCGAGTGCTGGTGGTGTTACTTCTTCCACGTCTTCTGTTATAGCAAAAGCGGATATAAGTGGAAATGTACCAGGATATACAAAACCAACTAGGGCGAGAGGTTTTACTTCATTTGAAGATTTTTTTAGTGGTAGTGAGGATTTAAATCCTTTTGGAGATACCGACCCTGGCACATTTTCAATGACAACACCTCCAACATTATCGTCTGCAAGTTTTACTACTCCTGCAATAGGAACTATTACGGTTGCAAGTTTTGGCACTGCTCCAGCTTATAATACACAATCTGTTGTTCCTGACTTTGCTGATGCGAATACATGGATAAATACAGAAGAAGATTCTGAAATGCTTGCATCTAGAGTTAGTCTTATAAATAGTCAATTGCAAGAGTATCAATTAAATATACAAAATGAATTGCAAAATTTCAATGATGCAAATGTAGAATATCAGGCAAAGATACAGGAAAATATAAAAGAAGCTGAGTTTGCATATCAAGAACAAAAAGAAGAGGCTTCTTTGTTGCTTCAAAAAGAATATCAAGAATATCAAAGTAAAGTGCAAGAATATCAGGCAGAAGTAAATAATGATGTTCAAGTATATTCTAAAAATTTAGATAAATATAAATCTGAGATAAATTTAGCATTTCAATCATGGTTAAAAACTGAAGAGACTACTTTACAAGAATATCAACTAGATATACAAAATGAATTGAATGAATTTAATAAAGAAAATGTTAAATATTCAGCTAATATTCAAGCAGAGTTAGCTAAACATAATAGTAATTTACAAACAGCAATAAATAATGCAAATTTAGCTGGGCAAGAAAAAAGACAAGAAGCTGCTCAAACTACAGATGTTGATAAATTTAATAAAGCACAAGACCAAGCGTTAGTTTTGCAAAATGAAGTTAAAACAATGGAAGCAATAATTCAAAATAATAATAATTTAATATCTAAATATTCTTCAGAATTACAATCATATCAATCTCAAGTTTCTAATCAAGTTCAAGAATATACACAAAAGTTAAATCGTTATCAATTAGAACTTAATACAGTTTATCAAGCTTGGGCAAAAACAGAATCTGATAACTTATTAAAATATCAAGCAGAACTTCAAAAATATTCTCAAGATATACAAGAATCACTTAATAAATTTAATCAAGAAAATGTAGAATATCAGGCAAAATTACAAAAAGATTTACAAGATGCTCAATTAGCTGAATCAAAAGAAGGTAGGGATTTACAAAAGTATTCACAGGAAATAGCATCATATCAGGCACAAGTACAAACTAATGTTCAAATATTTCAAAGTGCTTTAGCAGATAATACAGCAGATTTTACTAATAATATACAAAAGTATACTGTAGAAGTTCAAAAAGTTTCTGAAGTTAATCAAAGTAGTCTTGCAAAATATGCACAAGATTTAGTTAGCTATAATGCTAAAATACAAAAAAATTCAGTTGATTATCAATGGTTGCAAGGGCAATATACTCAATTGAAACAAGATTATAATCAAGGAATACAAATATTAATTGGTGGAGGAAATCCACCACAACAACAAGGAGAAAGATAAGATGGCAGCAGATAGAGCAACAGTAAGCATATCAGCATCACTATTGCCAGATGAAATAAAATCATCTGTTGGCGGTACAACTGCATATGACTTAAATGATATAGGCGATAACAATAAGTGGATATATTCACTCACTCTTGTAGCTAATAGTAATACAGATTTAATAAAGGCAGCTGTTCCATTCTTAGGACAAGGAACAGCAGAAGAAGGTGCTACGGCAACAGTTAATGGTACCGATGATGTAGTTTTTTTATTTGTAAAGCATACTGGAACAGTTGATGGTAGTACTGCTAATACAGATAAACTATTTTTAAATTTAAGTGGAGCTGACCCAACTGGAGGTGGAGCTGTTGGAGATATAGTACTTGGAGCAAATGAATGTTTTTATGCGAAACTTTCTAATACAGAGATTGATGATATAAATGCTGAAGCTGATGGTTCCTCTAATATACAAGTACAAGTTTTCGCAATATGTGATGATGGTGGTGTATAATAGTATAGGAGGTTAAATGACAGTTAAAAATATTATAGAACAAGCAGAAAAAATGTTTGGAAGATTATCAGAACAATATATGTATCAATTAATTAATGATGCTCTTGATGATATTGCATCAAATAAAAGAAATTATACTGTATCGGCTATAACAAATTTAGAAGAAAAGAAAAGATGGTATGAGTTAAGTGATGATGTTATTGATATTGTTAAGGTTGAAATTAAAGATACAAATGATAGATATGTGATGATACCTAAACTTGCAGACCCTCATAAATTATTAAGAGAAGATACTGACGAAACAGATGATTCATTAACATAAGGATTAATTATGGCAACAAATAAAAGGACATATCCCAATACTTATTTTGCATGGTATAACGATGATAATAGAGTTGCAATATTAACTCAAGATACAACGTCAACATCAGGGGAAAGAACAAGGGAAAAATACGATACTTATCAAGGGGATGATGAAACTAATGGTTTAAGAATTACATATCATTCAAAATATGTAGAAGTTGATGCACAAACTGATGATTTAAAAACTGATGCAGGGCTTGATTCTGGTATGCATGTAAGTGTTTTATGTTATGTAAAAGCTAGATTGTTTGAGGATTCTGGAGATTTGGAAAGAGCTCAATATTTTAGACAAATGTACGAAAAAAAGATGAAAGAATATCCATTAAGAAAAACAGGTGTACGACATTTATCCGTACCAAGACTATAGGAGATAAATATGTCATCAACATCAACATCGTGGACAACCCAAGGAAATACAAAAGCAGGTGCAACATCAACATCAGCTGACTCTTTAACTACAGGAACATTGGTTGCTGATACACTTCAACTTGCCTCAAATGTAATCAAAGCATCAGATGGTGGCTCAACAATAACTTTAAATACAGATGATGATGTAACAATTGCTGGTGATTTAACTTTAACTACAGTCGGTTCAGCTAAGCTTAATGTTATTGGTGCTTCTGGTTCATATTCAGCAAGTATTAACTTGTCGGCAAATGCAGGGGATACTAATTCTAAAAAGTGGCAAATAAATGCGAGTGTTGCTGATGCTAAATTAAATTTTTATAATTTTACTTCTGGCTCTTGGGTTTCTAAGTTTACTATAGATTCAACTGGAGATTGTACGGCTGCGAGACATTTATATACAGGAGGAGATATTTATCTTCAGGGTGGTGATATACTTAATAGCTCTGCTGAAGTATGTTTATCTATAGATGGTGACCAAGTTGTAACAGTTCCTGGAGTTTTAACTATAGGAGATGATACTGATGCTGATAGGTCAATAGTATTTGGGCATGATACCATGAAGGCTAGGATAGGTATTGATGATAATCAAACTAAGTTTGCAATAAGTACAGGAAATGATGGTGATTTTGAAGCTAATAATACCTTTGAAATTGATTCGGATGGAGATGTATCTATAAAAGGAGATTTAACTATTCAAGGTGCTAATATTACACATGCTATTACATGTGATGGAGTTTTAACTGCATCAAGTTATGTTGACATTACTCTTACTACTGATTCATCTGATGCTTCTGGAGATACAGGAGCTCTTAGATGTGAAGGTGGTGCAAGTATTGCTAAAAAATTATATGTAGGAACAGATTTAGATGTTGATGGTACAACAAATTTAGATGCAGTTGATATTGATGGTGCTGTACAACTTGATTCTACCTTAACTGTAGGAGTGGATGGAACAGGTTATGATGTAAAATTTTATGCAGATGAGCCTGATAATTATATGTTATGGGATGAATCTGAAGAACAGTTAAGAATTGTAAGTGATGATATAAGGGCATCAATTGTATTAGAATGTACAG
>VTLG01003128.1_pt1 | contig 12355 bp, 15 predicted proteins | sample 4694571 | NCBI WGS metagenome assembly VTLG01 (sample SAMN12604809, study PRJNA352737) | marine metagenome | biome: ENVO:00000447; feature: ENVO:00000209|ENVO:00000569|ENVO:01000036; material: ENVO:00002151; isolation source: viral sequences binned using virsorter ... | reverse complement strand
TCCGCTGCGCGAGGTCAGGTTCAATACGGCGAGTGAAACTGGGCAGCAAGATCTGTTCAACGACTTAATGCAAAACGAGTGTGATGGGATGTGCGGGATATGACTGAAATAATATTGTTGATATCGGCGTTGTTCGTAGCGGACAATCATGAGTTTCTGAAAGAAGCCAAGGAACAGATGGAACAGGGAGCCGAGTGGCATTACGTGGGTCACCAGAAGATTGATCCAAATGCCAAGGCCATACCAATGCAATGCGTAGATCAATCAGGCAAGCCATGCGGCGAAAAGTTTATTCTATGGAAGTTGAAGAAGAACTAGAGCCAGACATCAAAGAATGTGATTGGTGTGGCGAGGAGACCCGCCCTCAAATCGAGGACAGTAAGCTCATCTGTCCTCGCTGCCGTCGCCCGTTGAATTAATGCTGTATCTCTCCTTCTTCATCGAAGGGCGTCAGGGCGCGGTGAAATCCCGCGTCCGGGTCGCCGTCTTCTATACCTAGCGACTCCGATAGCAATCGCGACATGAAGTAGTTCATGCGGGAGATGCCCAGTGCTTGAGCGCTGTACTCCATCGCGATCCGGTACAAGATCCACATCTTCATGGTCGGTGGTAGACCGTCCAAGTGTTCGACAGCCGCCTTTGATGACTTTTGGTAAATCGTCTCTAGGTCATCGGGCGTCATGACGAGTACGTCTTCTTCAAGAGAGACGCATAGAACTTGCGGATCTGCTTATCCGATGGCGCTTTCTTAGCTTCGTCCACCAAGAACGCGATCTGCTGACCCGCTGATCTGAAGTTTGGTTTCGCCATAGCCATGAGCTCATTGTAAGACTGTAGCGAGATGGCTACGCTTTTGTATTTTGTAATGTCAGGCATTTTTTCTTCCCTTTGATTGATATTGAACTTTCTTCTTAGCTTCAGAGAAACCTCTCTCTGCAAACGTCTTCGCGGTCATCGAAGCATGGCCAAGACCAGAATTACCGTCGTAATAACCTGTAATGCGCTGACGATAATCTTGAGTCGCATGACAAAAATCTATTCTAGCTTTAGGGCGTCTTGGATCTTTCCAAGCGTCCTGCCAAGACTCTTCATCAGAACAATAGGACCAATCGACGTACCGCATGGGGGCTTCATCCCATGACCAACTGTCCTCATAATCCATATACTCCAGCAACCATCCAACGCACATCTGTTCCCCTTCATCTGACCAGAAAGGTTCTGTTCCGACTAAAAGAGCGGGAACACGATGGTTGTTTGTTTTCTCTAAAGCCCCCTGTATTTTTTGAGCGGTCTCCTCACAAAAAGATGTCAGAGGCTTCACCTCTACAAGAACATCAGGGCGCTCGGAATCTTCTGACTTCAGTAGGAAGTCTGGAAACCATCCATCAAGGTCGAAAGGTTCATATGTCCACTGCCAGCGGTATATATCGAAGCAAGCCGCCCAGTTAGCCTCAAGCCTAGAACGGAAAGTTGTTCCATTGTAGACAGTCTCAACAGATTTCATGTTGTATTTCATATTGGCTACTTCACCTTTTCACGAACTTTCGTTGTTGTGATGCCTTTGCCCGTCGAGCAGATCGGTTGTTTATTTCTATCGTCCCCTCGGAATCCCCGTCCAAATCAGAAAGCCCATTATTCTCGGGAAGCATTCTCTTGTTGTGAGTGTTTCGAGACAAGTCGGGTGAGCGCGTATGCGATGAATTAAATCTCTTACCCATTTACATTTATCCTAACCATTTCCGTAGATCCTCCCCCATCACCGTTGTGGCGATGTCCATCTTGCTCCGCAGCGCCTTCACGATCTTCTCGTCAATCGTGCCTTCCGCAATCATGTCGATATACGTGACGCTACTCTTCTGACCGATGCGATGCGCCCGGTCTTCCGACTGCATACGAACGGCTAGGTCGAAACTGTTAGCGAAATAGATAACGGTGTTCGCCGCCGTCAGTGTAATCCCGTACCCACCTGTTTGTGGGTTGCCGACAAAGAACCGGGCATTGCCGTTCTGAAATTTCTCAATGGCCTTGGTCCGTTGTTCGTCATCCGTGTCACCGTAATACGTGACCACCTTGGTATTGCCGTACACAACGCTCAGGGCCTTCGTGATCCGCTGCATGTCGTAACGGAACCGTGACCAGATGATCACCTTGCCATCGACTTCCTCGAGGCAGTTCAACAGCTCGCTGATTCGATTGTCGGGTATCTCTACAAGCTCGCCATCGTCAGGCTTCGTATGACCGGACAAAACTTGCTGCAACCGCAACAGCTGGGTCATCACGTTGGGCGCCGACATAAACTGATCCTCATCGATCTCTGCCAATGCAAAATCCTTGAGCTCTTCATAGATGCGCTTCTGTTCTGGCGTCAGGGCAATGTTGCGCTGCGTATAGATCTTGTCGGGCAAGTCCAAGCATTCACTCTTCAGGATACGCGAAGAGAACGTCTTCAGGAGGTCCGACAGTTGTTCAAGATTCCTGTAGCCGACGACACGATTGAAGCTATGACTCCCAAAAGTCTGGCGCTTCATCACCGCATATCGGTACTGAAACTGAAAGAAGTTGTCGCCGCATTCGCCCAGCAAAGTCTTGTCCAAAAAATGACACTGTGACCATAGATCCATGGGAGACTGCGTCACAGGGAAACCCGTGAGGATACGCCTGTACTTCGCCAAGGGTGCCATCTTGAGTATGGCCTTGGTCCGTTTGGCCTTCGGATTCTTGATTGCCGTGCTCTCATCGAGCACCAGCATCGCTCGCGACATCTCAAGAACCTTGACCAAGTATTTCTGGCCTTTGACCGTGGACAGGGCTTCTACATTCATGACCAGAACGCGCAGATCGTCGCCTTCGTGAGGCGCGGCCATTCCGATAAGTGCTTGTTTTTCTTTCGCCTTTGGCAACGGCGTCCATGTCACTATAGTGCGGTCTATACGGTCTGGGAGGTGTGCGGGTATCTCTGTCTTCGACCAGTTACGGTACACCCCCTTTGGGGCTACCACTATCAGAGTGTCGATCTGATCTGCCTCAAACAGAGCGCCGGCATTGTCTATTGTGACCTTGCTTTTACCTGTCCCCATCTCAAGGAATAACCCCCAGTTCACCTGGCTCCAGCTATCCTTGAGCACTGTTCTTTGATGTTCGTAGGGGTCGGTCTTGAAAGTGTATGTCATTTTTCTCTTGCCATGAAACTAACCTCTATATAAAAGGGGGCATAGCCTTTGTAAACACCTTTGTCCAGATAAATGGCATAGGTAGAGAGAAAGAAAGAAAATGACTGTCTATCTCACACAAGAGAATCCACGCTTCAATGTGCTTAAAGCAACGAAGTACGGGCAGCTCGAAAGCCTCACAACAACCGACGATCAGATTTACACAAGCGCAAGCCGCGTGGTCGCTAAGATCAAACGCGGCTTGAAAACGTTTGGGGATGACGATTGGCTGTTGCTGTTGGGCGATCCAGCGGTCATTGGCGTGTGCTTTGCCGTCGCAGCAGAACGGAACGGCGGCCGAGTGAACATTCTCAAGTGGGACAAGTTTGAGAGGGCTTATTACCCCATCAGTGTCAGGCTGAAGTCTGGCATTGCAGATCTTGAAACCTGAAGAGGAGATACTTGTGAGCGACATACTTGACACAATCGCAGCAGACGCAGAAGCGTTTGAAGACCTGACTACGGAGAAAGGTTCAGAGCTTTCTGATCTGATCCGCCAAGCGTCCGATGTTAACAAAGCGATATCGGGCGCAGAAGAGGCGGTGAAGAGCCTAAAGAAAACCCGTGATAAATATCTCTACGATTTGCTTCCAGCCAAGATGACTGAGATTGGCATGGACAAAGTAGAAGTTGACGGCAACTCCGTTTCTCTTACGACCTTTGTATCGGCCACCATGCCGAAGGACCCTTTGCAGAAGGATTTAGCGATCCAGCATCTGCGGTCAATCGGTTGCGGTGACTTTATCAAAAACAAATTGGAAGTAAGTTTCGGCTTGTCCCAAGACAACGAAGCGAAAGCCCTTGAGGCTGATCTCGTTGAGGCTGGTCACGATACCAGTTCAAAGATTTGGGTGGAGCCGATGACACTGAAGAAGCTTGCAAAGGAAAGACTGCAAGCGGGTCAGGAATTCGATACAGAACTATTCAACGCACACATTGGAACAGTAGCTAAGATTAAAGGAGCATAAACATGGCTAAGAAAAACGGTGGCGGTTTACCCGCAGAATTAATGGACGCCTTTGAGGCTGACAGTGGTAGCGGTTTTGAGGGCGTAACGACAGACGACCTTCAGATACCCTTCATACGGCTCATTCAAGCGTTGTCCCCGCAAGTGGACAAGAACGACAGTAACTTCATTTCGGGCAGTGGAGCGGGGGACATCTTTAACACGGTGACCAAGCAGCACTGGGATGGTGACGAGGGACTGATCGTCCTGCCGTCGTACTTCCAGATGAAATTGCTGGAGTTCATTCCTCGCACACAGGGCGGCGGTTTCGTGGGCGAACTGTCTCCTACCAGTGACGATGTTAAGAACGCGCATCGTGACGAGGACACAGGCATGGAGTTATTGCCTTCTGGCAATGAACTGGTTCGCACGGCCCAATACTACGTGAAGGTTGTTCATGAGGATGGAAACCTTGAGAGTGCGATCCTCGATATGAAGAAGTCGCAACTGAAGAAGTCACGTGCTTGGCTGACGTTGATGCAGATGCAAAAGCACAACGGCAAAGCGTTGCCCATGTTCGCGAACACGTATCGACTAACCAGTGTATCAGAGAAGAACGATAAAGGTAACTGGTACAACTGGAGCATCACAAAAGAAGGCTCGGTGCCTTCCATCGAAGCCTATAACGAAGCGAAAGAGATGCATCAGTCTGTCAAGGACGGTGAGCTCTCTATCGCAGCCCCTCAAAACTTAGAACAGATTTCTAGTCAGGAATCTGACTCTGACGTTCCGTTCTAGGGAAGGATGACCCCTAAACGGTCCTGTACCGTTTAGGGGTCTATTTTCGGATGACGGAAGCACAGAGATATTTTGACCTTTTTCAAGGGTTCAAGGGAGCGCATGGTCAGACAGAGGTTCTGAACCATCAGCGCCACGGCAAGCAGAAGGCTAAGAGCTTCATTGTCCGTGAACCGTTGACCCTAGAATTAGTTCAAGGCCACATTGATGGCCAGCAAGGAATCGGTAGCATACCTATCGATGAGGATAACAGTTGCAGCTTCGGTGCCTTGGACATCGATGACTACAATCTTGATCTCGTCGCACTGTGTAAGAAGTCTGCCAAGTTGAAGCTTCCTTTGATTCTGTGCCGTTCAAAGTCGGGCGGCGCCCATTTATACATTTTCCTATCTGAAAAGGTGCCAGCGGTAGAGCTCAAGGACAAGTTAGCTGAGTTCGCGTCCGCTTTAGGTTTCGGCACATGCGAGATATTCCCCAAACAGGAAGAGGTCATCGTGGAGCGCGGTGACGTAGGGAACTTTATCAATTTACCTTACTTCCAAGCTGAGTTCGCAACACGGTTTGCTTATGACAGAAGCGGCAAGGAACTGACGCTGGTTGAGTTTCTTGATCTGGCAGAGAAGAGCAAGATCACGCTCAAGCAGTTACGTGAGTTTGAACTGACATCCAAGTCGGATGTATTGCCTAACGGCCCACCGTGTCTACAGCAGTTGACAGAACACGGGATTCCAGAGGGTGGCCGTAACAATACGATGATCAACATCGGCGTGTACTACAAACTATCGTCGCCGGAGAATTGGAAAGAGCTTCTTGAGAAGCATAACCAGAACTACTGCAATCCGTCGCTGCCAGCCAAAGAGATCGTGACGATACAGGAACAGCTGGAGAAGAAAGAATATTTCTACACATGCAAACAGGAACCGATACAGAGCCACTGCAATAAGGCGCTGTGCAGATCCAGACAGTTTGGTGTCGGTGGCAGTCAGTCCTTTCCAACGATTGGCGGGTTAACCGTCGTTCTGTCGGAGCCCCCAGTTTGGTTCGTGGACGTTGACGGTGCGCGGCTGGAACTTACGACCAAGCAGCTACAGATGCAGATGGACTTTCAACGGGCTTGCATGGAGCAGATGTACCAGATGCCAGCGCGGATGAAGGACCCTGATTGGCGCGACATGATCGACAATCTACTGACCACGGCAACGCACATACAGGTGCCAGAGGAGCTAACGACCAAAGGTCAGTTCAACGAGTTCTTGGAGACGTTCTGCACCTCCCGCATACGTGCGACTTCGGAAGAGGAGCTCCTGACGGGCAAGCCATGGACGGCGGACGGTTACACATACTTCAAGCTAGGTGCGCTACAGGAGTTCTTGAAGCGCAAGGGTTTCACCAACTACTCACGTGGACAGATCACGGAGCGGTTGAAGGAACTGAACAATGGTGCGGAGTCGGATAAGCAGTATCGGCTGAAGGACAACAAGGGCAAGTGGAGGACGGTTAGGGTCTGGTTCGTGCCAGAGATGGAAGAACTAGACGTTGATTTGAAGAAGCCGAGCTTCTCTGAAGAGGTGCCGTTTTGAAGCTTCAGCCTATGCCTATAACGTTGCGAGAGGCCAACCACTTTGTGGAACAGTTCCACAGACACAGCAAGAGAACGAGTAGAGACGGTGGCAAGTTTGCGATAGGCGCCACTACGGGGGACCGCATGGTCGGCATCGCGATTGTCGGCAGACCAGTGGCTCGATTACTGGACGATGGATACACCGCAGAGGTTACACGTTGCTGCGTCCTAGACGATGCGCCGAGAGGGGCGTGTTCTTTTCTGTATGGCCGTTGCTGGAGAATCTGGCAGCAGATGGGCGGCAAGCGCATGGTCACGTACACGTTACAGAAAGAGAGCGGATCTAGCCTGAAGGGCGCTGGGTGGAAGATCGTGGGGGAGACACAGAAAGGCGGTTGGGACCGCAAAGGCCGGGAGCGGGATTGGCAACCTATCTACGGGCAGCTCAAGTTTAGGTGGGAAGCGCAATGAAAGTTCAGAAGACATATCTAGGTCCACCAGGCACGGGCAAGACGCAAAACAACTCCAACCTCATACAGGAGTACATACGGCAGGGCATTGAACCGGAACGCATTGCTGGTGTGTCCTTCACACGTAAGGCGGCACGGGAAAGCTGCGAACGAGTGTGCAAAGATAGCGGGATCACAGATGACCGCTTGCCACACTTCAGGACGCTGCACTCCATTGCCTTTCGTGAGGGTGGCTACAAAACCTCGGACGTTATCGGCGGTGCGGACTTCGCAAAGATCGGGGCGGCCATTGGACTGTCCTTCGGCAAGAACTATTCGGATAGTATGGAGTCGGACTTTGATACGTTGGGCGTGAGCCAAGGCGATTTCTACATGAGCCTGTACCACCTAGCGCGTAGTAAGGAGATTCCGTGGGAGGAGATGTTCAGAAGGGCCGAGAACTACAATCTACACTTTGCTGAGATGAAGCGCCTTGTGGACACATACGAAGACTACAAGCTTGAGTACAACAAGATCGACTTTACGGACATGATTGAGGAGTTCGTGGAGCGTGGTTATTCGTTGGACGTTGATGCTTTGGTTGTCGATGAGGCGCAGGATCTGTCCACGCTACAGTGGAAGATGGTGGATGTATTGCGGGAAACTCCTGACATACAAATCTTCAGCGGCGATGACGATCAGGCGATCATGGGCTTTCAAGGCGCGGACGTTAAGGCGTTCCTTAGTGCGACAGAAGACCGCGAGGTTCTGCACAAGTCTTACAGGTTGCCAGAGAGTGTATGGCATGTAGCACAGAGTGTAGTGTCACGCATTCGTGACAGGGCCCCCAAAGATTGGAGTCCTCGAGATGAGGATGGGACCGTACAGCAGCATCAGAGCTTGTGGGACGTTCCATTGGATTCGGGGGATTGGTGCATTTTAGCGCGGACCAATCGCATTGCGTCACAGTACGCCGATGCGTTGAGAGACGAGGGCTGGGTCTACAGCCGTAATGGACGGCCAAGTATTCCACCAAAGATTTATGACGCGATCATGTCTTGGGAAGATTTGACCAAGGGTAAGAACATAACTTCACAAGAGATTCGGAACGTCTACACTCACATGAAAGCGGACGTTGGCTACAAGAAGGGCTTTGGTCCGAGGTCCAAGGCGCTGCTATCTGTCGATGACGAGACGATGATCAACATGGACTACGCAAGGGACCATCTAGGGTTGCTGCAAGTGGGGGATATCCGTTGGCATCAGGCTCTGGACAAGATCACACGGGACATGGAGCACTATCTCTTGAACGCGTTACGGCGCGGCGACAACGTCAAGAATCCCCGCATCAAGGTCAGTACGATACACTCCATGAAGGGCGGCGAAGCTGACAACGTATTGGTGATACCAGACCTGTCCTACGCCGCAGATCGTGAATATCAGAAGAACCCCTCTACGGAGCATCGTGTTTTCTATGTCGCCGTGACAAGGGCGCGTCAGTCCTTGCACATAATGGAACCCATAACGGATAAGTATTACACAATATGAAACCTGATGAGATTTTACAGAAGTGTCTGGACTTGGTTACGGGTGAACGTGCCTCTCAGCATGGAGACTATACGAGTCTACATGAACGGTTCGCTGAACTGGTGACCGTCTACCTTGGTCATAACGTGACCCCGGAGCAAGCCGCGTTCATAATGGTTTTGCTAAAGGTCGCTAGACATGAGAACGGCGCCTTCAACCCAGACGATGGGGTCGATGCAACGGCATACACAGCTATATGGGCGGCACTTTGCGATGGAAGATGATCTGTTTGACGAGACGATCTGGACACCACCGGACTCACTGCCAGACTTGTCGGGCGAGAAACTCATCTGCATAGACGTAGAGACCAAGGACCCTAATCTGATTTCCAAGGGACCAGGCTGGTCACGCGACGATGGATATCTCATCGGCATCGCTGTAGCCACAGAGGATTGGCAAGCGTATCTGCCTATCGCGCATGATAGCTTCGGCAACATGTCGAAGACGAACGTGGTCAAGTGGCTCAAGGCGCAACTTAACCATGGCATGGATGTCGTGTTCCACAACGCACAGTACGACCTAGGATGGCTGAAGACAGAGGGCCTCGAGGTCAAAGGCAATATACTGGACACGATGATTGCGGCTCCGCTGCTAGACGAGAACAGGTTCAGCTACAGCTTGGATGCCTTGGGCAAGACGTATCTCGGCAAGCGTAAACAGGAGGACGATCTACGTCGAACGGCGGCGCAGCATGGTGTAGACGCCAAGAAGGACATGTGGAAGCTACCGCCGGCCAGAGTCGCTCTGTACGCCGAGACGGATGCGAGGCTGACGTTCGACCTATGGCACGTGCTCAAGCGGAAGCTGAAGGACGAGAACTGCCTAGACATTCTCAAGATGGAACTGGACCTGCTGCCCTTGATCTTTGACATGAAGTGCAGAGGCGTCCGTGTGGACTTAGACAGGGCGCATGATACAAAGAAGCTGTTGCAGTCCAAGGAAGATGCGCTTTGTAAGGTCATCAAAGATGACACGGGAGTGGACATTGAACCGTGGAACGCGAAGAGTCTTGCGCGGGTCTTTGATCACTATAACCTGTCCTATGACAGGACAGAGAAGACGGAAGAGCCAAGCTTCACGAAGAAGTTCCTGTCGGAACATGAACACCCAGTAGCGAAGAACATCCTTGAGATACGAGAATACAATAAAGCGAATACAACGTTTGTTGATACGATTCTTAGTCATCAGCATGATGGTCGCATTCATTGTCAGTTTAACCAGCTGCGCTCAGATGGAGGTGGGACCGTGTCGGGCCGATTCTCATCAAGTCACCCTAATTTGCAGCAAGTTCCCTCTCGACACCCACAAATTAAGGAAATGGTTAGAGGACTCTTTCTCCCGGAAGAAGGCACCAAGTGGGGGAGCTTTGACTACAGTTCCCAAGAGCCACGATGGCTGATGCATTACGCCTCGCTGACGCCCCCTATGTCTAGGGATGAGAAGGTCATTGAGATCGTAGAGAAGTATCATGCAGAGGACGTAGACTTCCACAAGATCATGGCCGAGATAGCCGGTGTTGAGCGGAATCAGGCGAAGATGATCAACCTAGGTGTCATGTACGGCATGGGTGTGGGCAAGCTATCGTCCGTGCTTGGTAACATATCGTTCCAAGAGGCAAAGGCGATTCGGGATGAGTACAACGAGAAGGTTCCGTTTATCCGTGATCTCGCGTCCTTGGTTACACGCACGGCTGAAGACCGCGCAGAACTTAGGACGATGTTGGGCCGTAAGTGCCGATTCCCAATGCGGGAGCTCAAGGGCTACTCAAAGACGATGAAGAAGCCGATCCACGCAGAGGCGCTAGAAGCGCAGTGGGAAGACATCCTGAACACACCAGAGGAAGAACGCGATAGCAAGTGGCGAAGCAAGAACCCAAACTTGTATCAGGTTGCGTTCACGTACAAGGCACTGAACAGGCTCATACAGGCGTCAAGCGCGGATCAGACCAAGCAAGCTATGCTGGACTGTGCGGCCAAGGGCCATGTTCCAATGCTCACGGTCCATGATGAACTGTGCTTTTCGATAGAAGGCGATGAGGTGCCTGAGATCAAGGATCTGATGGAGCAATGTGTGCCGAAGCTGAACATTCCAGCCAAGGTGGACGTTGGCATTGGCGAGAACTGGGGTGACGCCAAGTAGTTTAGCGCAGCGACATGATACCGCCGCCAGATCTCTGACCACCTGTTATTGGACCTCTACGGGCTCGAACGTTGTTGTAAAGAGCGTCAAGGCTTACGGGGCCGCCTTGAGCGAACTTCGTTGTAGCGAACTGGTTAGGAGCTAGCGCCGGCCCCGCAGATAGAGTCCCTTCAAGGCTGTTGTACATATCAATGATGTCTTGGTCTATATCCGTTTTGGTTCCTGGTGATCTGGTTGGTTGGTCACTGTAGAAGGAAGGCATTGTGCTAGGTGTTGTTGTATCAGGAGTAGGTCGAGAGGTGATGGGGGCGCCGAAAGGGTTGGAGATGGCTGAAACGTCAGCTGCTGCTTTGTCTGCAACAGCTTTATTTGCAACAGCCATTTTATCTAGGGCCAATTGATTTGCGAGGCCGGGATCTTCTTCTAGTATGTTGGACGCGGTAGTGTCTTTAAGGCCAGAACTAAAGAGATCTGTTAGGGTGTTTGTTAAAACCCCTCCATATGTGCTCACGCCATCCTTACCAATACCTACTGTGCCGATACCTGGGACACCAACCTCTACGCCCACTGGTTGAGGCCCTGGAATACCTGCTGCCCCCCTAGAAAGGTCGGAAGACGTCATCCCCGGAACTCCGGTAACATCCTTGCCCGTCAGTTCAAGATCGACTAGTCCAAGTGTAAGAGCGTTTACTATTGTTTCAATTGGAGCGGTCAGTATTTCCAAGATACCAGGCTTGTCGGGCATGACCTTACTAGCCAAAGATCCAAGTCCCCTTGACATGACATCTGCGCTGTCCTCTCCGATAGGTCCTAAAGACGGGTCTTGTCCACCATAGGGATCACCGCGTTCATCCCCGCCGTAGCCTGTCTCTCCGGGCTCGCCTACGCCTGTGCCTATATCTGTTTGTTGCTCACCCGGTTCACCAACCTCATCTTGATCCGAAAACGTAGTATCCTCGGGGCCATCCATTCCCCCGCCAGCTTCATCATCGTCTCCCTCCTCGGAGGGGCCTTGGGAACCAGCCTCACCTACCGCCTCGCCTACATCAAAAAACTCAGGCATACCCGTCATGGGGTTCATGGAACCCCCACCACTGACCCGGTCAAGGAGCATCGCTTCTTTGGGGTTGATGTGAGCAAGCATCGTGTCGCCGTTTCTGCCGTACTGCTGTAGCAGTGACGCCATGCCTTTGAGGCTTTCAGGATTCATTTGTCTCATCATCAGAGAGTCTCCCACGTGCGACCATCAAACTTCTTGGCTTGCTTGCGATTGTTGCCGTTGTCGTAACTGCAATGAACCCAACCAGAGCTGGGGTCACCTTCCTTGTAGAACTCTAGCAGGACTTGGTCGTAGTCCAGATTGTCCATGATCCAGTGTGCGAGATCCTTGTTTGCGATAGTCGGGATTTCAAAGTCGGCCGCCTGACCCGTGACATGCTGCGATCTGGATGACGATCCAACGGCCTCGTTCAGGGCCAAGCAGCGGAACCCACTGTTGAGCGTAAACGGTATGTCGTAATGCTGACGCACGGGCTCGAGGATGTTCTCGCAAAGCAAGCGCATGTTCTCAATCGCCGCATCGTTGGGGTCATTCTTGATGCCCTTGCGAATCGCGGTCTGAGACTTCGTGAACTCAGCCAACGAGAAGTGCTCCGAGAGCATCATG
>VTLG01008405.1_pt1 | contig 12356 bp, 7 predicted proteins | sample 4694571 | NCBI WGS metagenome assembly VTLG01 (sample SAMN12604809, study PRJNA352737) | marine metagenome | biome: ENVO:00000447; feature: ENVO:00000209|ENVO:00000569|ENVO:01000036; material: ENVO:00002151; isolation source: viral sequences binned using virsorter ... | reverse complement strand
AGTTAAGATTCCAGACCCCTTTTCCGCTACCATAGTCTCTGCAAGTTGGGACGGTAGTTATAATACCAAACGACATGCACGACAGTAAGTACATTCAAACATGCACCCCTCAACTAGCTCTTGAGGTAGGAGAAAATCTTCGTTATGAAGATAAGAGAGAAGTAGAAGAGACTATGGGACTGTACGCTCCGGTGGCAGTCCTTCAGTCTTACTACAACTCAGCCTTCTCTGTATATTTCACTTCACCACACGGCAAGGCTGTCGGAGTGGCAGGTGTAACACCAGGTAATATCATCTGGATGTTATGCACAGATGAAGGAGATAATCATCCACATACATTCGTTAGAGAAGCTAAACGCTGGGTCAACAGCTTAGCTAATCCCTACCTTTATAACCATGTTGACATGAGAAATGAGTCACATATTAAGTTGCTGAAGCTGCTTAAGTTTACATTCATTAATTACTATGTTCAAAATGGTGTCCCCCTAATAACATTTATAAAACCATGTGCAGTGTAGCATTAGCATTAGGCGGCGTCCAAGCTGTTGGTGGAGTGATGGGTGCAATGGGTCAACATAATGCTCAAAAGGCAGCAGTTGCTCGTCAGAACCAAATTCAACAACAACAATACCAACAAAACTTGCGAATGCAGCAAGAAAAGGATAGAGTTAAGAAAGAAAAACATGCAGCTGATTTAGCTAACCATGCTCAAGCTCTTAACGATTTCCAAAAGCAACTAGAAGTAACTCAGTTAGAGACTAACAGAGCTATGTCTGTCGCTAAGCAGAAACAAAAAGAAAGAAATGCTAAAGCTTCATTTGAAATGCAGGCAGCTATAGCATCTTCTATACAAGCACAAGGTGCGACTTTATCTACGGGTAATGCAGGTCAATCCTTCTTGCTACAAGTAGAACAAAACAAGCGTGAACTAGGATTTGCTACGGCACAACTAGAACAACAAATGCTTGATACTAATAGAGCTCATCATCTTGAAGGGACTGGTATACTTATGCAGCAATACAGTCAAGACGCTAAAGCTTATAGCAGCCTCCCTGGAACTCCACAAGCTCAAAGAGCTTCCTTCCTACCATACAAACCAATTCCAATCGCAGGTCCAAGCAAGATGGCACTCATGGGTAACATGATCGGTGCTATAGGTAGTGGTGCTAGCACAGCTGTATCTACTCAACGGGCTATACAAGGCGGCGATGACGCATTGAAATTCTTCTAGGTAATACGTTACTATGAAATCAGTCTACTCAGGAAGTCATATAGCTCAACAGAGTACTTCCGTTAAGAAAATAAACATCGCTACTGATAAAGCCGCTAAAGCACAGGAAGCCACTGACAAGTTTAATAATGCTTGGAAGATGGAGCTTCCTGATTTAAAAGCTCAAGGTAAAGGGTTAATAGATATAATGACTGCTTACCATAAAGGTACTACAGCAGTCACTAACTATGAACTTGATGCACAGAAAAACCTTACTAAAGGTATAGGTCAAATAGCAGAAGCATTCTTAGTTGAACCTGCTAAAGAAGCCGTTAAACAAGATAGAGCATCAGGTAATTTATTCTGGGCTCAAAATGGTTCTCAATTAGATGAGATTTATAAGCTTGAAAGTATACAAACAGCTTTAACTGAAGGTAGAAAGACTAAGAACTTAGTTGCAGAAGCCTTAACTAAAGCTACAGGCAATGGTGATGCAGCTAGTGAGTTCTTAGCTCTAGGTCATTTCGGTCATATAACCCTAAAACAAGCTCAATTACAAGCTAAAGGAGATAATGCAGACGCTAATTTTGCAGAATATGTAGATTCTCTTAAAGCTAATAATACTATATTAAGACAAGGTGGTGTTGGACCTAACGGTGAGGACTTATCATTCAGTGTAGATGAGTTTAATCAACTAACTACTGATCAGAAAGACTGGATATACGATCAATTTATTGCTAAAGAGCTTACCGACGGTTATAATGGATTAGATGATGCTAGTAATCACAAGTATTTAGGTACCCCCTTAAATAATTGGCGTAAGAAACACGCTGCAAATGCTAATCTTGCTGGTCGTACAGAAAGATCTTATAAAGCTCTTGAGTTAATAGATCAAGAATCAAATACTGAAATTAGATCTGCAGTTCAAACAGGAGATAGTACTTTAGCTGAGAAGCTTCTTTTAGATAGATTTGCTCTGCAGAAACCATATCTCGACCAGCTACAAAGGGATGGACAGTTACCACGTGGGATGACCTCTGGTTCTTATTTCATTAAAAAGTTCCAAGAGTATGGTAATAACTTAATTAAGAATTCTAATTCTCAAGATGTAGAAGAAATAGGAGAAATATTAAAAAGAGTAGTTAATACCAAACAATATCTTACAGAGTCTGTATACGATCCTAATCTAGATAAGTGGGTAGAAAAGAAAATAAATGTTCTACCGTTTGGAGATCACTTAGGTGTAAATCAAAAGATCAATGCTTCTCATTGGGACTCTAAAGTCATAGCTAGACAGGATGAGATTTACACTGAAAAGCAAACTGGATATGAAGTAGCAGCTAACAATATGAAGCTTACAGCTTTAGCAGATTATGAGAAGTATGTACAAACAGGTGGTAAAGAAGGTAAACCATACCCTTCTCCAACAGAAAGAGAGGAAATTGTAGAAGCTTATAGAAAAGCACATCCAGGTGCTAGCGGTAATCCTAAAGTAGAACAAGCTATTAAAGCTTTCTTAAACCCTGCTTTCACTGTAAAAGATAAGGCTGGATCAATCACAAAAGTAGAGAATAACTGGGTTACTCAAGGTAGAATTCAAACTGTCTCCTCAGTAACAGGCGTAGATTCTGAAGTAAAAAACTTGAATGATAGAACACGTAGCATTACTTATAGAAGTACAGGATGGGGCCAGGGATCTGATAAAGATGAAATGGCTAACCTTAAAAAAGAAGCTTTAAAAATCTTTAATGACGGAAACCCTATTAATGCTAATGATTTATTTCATGGTTGGAAAGGAGAAAGAGTACAGTTAGCTAAACAACAAGAAAGGGAGGTTATGCTTCATGCTCAAGATTTAGCAATCGCTCATTGGACGGCTACTGGAGGAGAGAATGGAGGTGTATGGTTACCTGATTCTCATTTCTATAAAGAAGCAATGGCAATCAAGAGAGCTGAATTTGAAGCTGCTAAACTAGATACAACAGGAACTAAACGTTTAAGTCTTAAAGGTGATAACTTCCAAGGAGCTAATGTACTAGCAAGCCGTAGATTCTCTGCAGAAGTAGTTGATTATGCCCCACAAATAGATAATATACGAGAACTTGTAACTAGAGGTGGAACTTTATCTGCACAGAAACTAAATCTTGTAGGAGAACATCCTGAATTACTTGAAGTTGGTCCTAATGGAGAGATTAAAACAGCTACAGCTTATATGGCTCAGTTATTAGGAGTAACTCCTTACAAATTTATCCAAGATCAGTTAAAAATACAAGGCGATCCAGGTGCTGGACAAACTTATAGTGAAGCTAATTCTTTAGAAAAAGTATTCAATGGGTTTAGTGGTGATCTAACTAAGTTAAGTATGATTAATGGTTCAGGTAAGTTAAGTCAGCTGGAAGTAAATAAAAGATTGAATAAGAATGGTGTCTTCCTTACTTCTAAAGCTATGAATCAAGCTTTCAATAAGTTTGCTGTTGTAAGATTTGGTAGTAGAACGGACTCAGAAGGTAAACATATTGGTTGGGGATATAGGCAAGTTATACCTGAAAGAAACCAAGCTGCTTATGAAGCTGCTTTAGCACAATCTAATGAATGGCAAGCAGCAAGAGCATATGGTTTAGCTATGGGACTTAGTGAAGAAGATGTCAATGGTTTCCTAGAAGATCTGAGAAGACAAGGTATAACTAATCAGTGGTTCAGAAACCCTGTTAGACCTGTTCCAGTAAGTTCTATGAAATATAAAGAACAAGGTCAATATAACATCCAACAGATAGAACCGGAGTATACAACTAATGAGTGACTTAAGCCAGACACAAACCGGAGAAGATCCTATTGACCAGGAGACTCAAACCGATTTAGAAAATAAAGCTGTTGCTGAAGAAGCTCTTACTCTTGAGGAAGTGCCTGAAGAGCAAACTGGTTCTGCCGCGATGATGCAGCAACTACAGAATCAACAAGTTAATCCAGCTGCTTTATTACAAAACATACCACAAGTAGATCCACAACAACTACAACAAGGATTACAGAATGCAGGTCAAGCTTTACAGAACTATGCTAATCCAAACCAACAACAACAACCTGAACCACAACCTAATGTTGTAAGTGAAGTTGCTGCGGCTGTAGGTGGAGGAGCTTTAGATGCTGTTGATAGCGTTACTGGATTTGCTGAACTTACAGGTGATACTCTAAAGCATGGATTAAACCAAGTACTAGGTAGACCTTCAGATCCTTCTCAAAACCCTTTTCATGAAGACTATGTAGCAAGAGATATAGAATGGCTAGATATTCCAGAAGAGTGGAAACCTGAAAATCATACAGGCTGGGGAAACTTTGCTAGAGGTATGGTTGAATTCGGACTATTAACAGCAGCTACGGGTGCTGTAGGTGGTGCTGCAGGTGGAACAATGAAAGGAGTAGGCATCCTTAGATCCGCTAACACAGCTGTAGCAGGTAATAAATACCTGAGATTCTTAGATAAAGGTGCTAAAGTATTTGCTGAAGGAGCTGTTGCTGATTTAATATCCAGCAGTTCAGAGGCAGGTAACATAGCTAACTTAGCTGAAGAATTTATACCTCAATTTGCACCTGATATAATGTACGCATTAGCAGTCAGGCCAGAGGATAACCCTTGGCACGCTAGATTGAAAACTGTACTAGCTGGTGGCGGGATGAATCATGTGTTCTGGGGTATCAGTGCATATGGTAAAGGTTTATGGAAGCATATAGATGAAATTAAACGAGGAGTAGATCCTGAAGATGCAGCTGCTGCAGGTAATATTGTCTATAGAGAAGAGATGGCAAAAGGTTTGGAAGCTGATGAATTTACAGCTACACAAAAAGCCGCTCAAAACTATGCTGAAGGTAAGGGTATAGGTCAAGCTGATTCAAGAGATGAGTTTCTCCGTCAATACCTTACAGAAGAAGACTATTTAAAACTAACTGATCCTGCTACAGATGCAGCTGAGAAGGCACGTATTACAGATATAGCTGATAAAACAGGTGCATCTCAAGGAGATGACTGGGATGCTGTACGTAATCAAAGCAGACAACAGCTGGAAAATCCTAGAGAACTAGATCCTCATGTTAACCCTGAACAATTCCACGGCCCAGAAAGAGCTAGTTACTCTGCTGAACCAGGAGCTGTTAAGAAGAATGTACGTGAAAGTATACAAGATATGAAACAGGGTGGACCTGGTAGAAGTTATACTAATATAGTATCTGAACCTCAGATGAGAGCTATATCACGAGGTAATCTTAACTTTAAAGAGTATATAGCTGAAGTAGCTAATGATATATCTGATGCTGCTTTTAAAGATCTTGATAACAGATTAGATTATAATGATATTAAAAAGCTTATCCTAAGACAAGCTACACCTTTAATCGATATGATCGATGATTTCAAAGGTGGTAAGGATGTAGATCTTGCTAAGAACTTTAAAAAAGCCTTAGAAGATCCTAATAATAAGCGTGTCTATATGGATGATGGAGTAGAAATAGTAACAACCACTCCAGCCTTAAAAGGTGCTAACGTCTTAGCTCTTAATGCTTTAGCTAGAACCGTATCAGATCTTTCATCAGGAGCTGTAAGTATCTCCAGTCATATGCCTTTAGGTAGGCAAGCTGAGATGATATTTGATGCTATGAAAGTTCTCTTAACAGAGAATAAGAAGATGGGTATGATGTGGGGTCTAGATGGTAAAGCACAGCAATGGGGTTTTAAACTACCAAAGACTGTTAAAGAACTTACTGAAAAACGTTTTGCTGAATTCGATCAGCAGATGGATGAATACTTTGAGGCTTTATACGGTTTAGTTAGAGAAGAAAGATGGCAAGAAGTTGCTGACGTAATGGCATTAAATAAACTCTCTGATGGTCATGTAAGAACTATGGCTCATGTTCATGAGTTCCTACAGGCTAAGATAAGAGGTGGACGTATGGATGATATCCATATCCAAGGTATGGCTCGTAAGCAATTACAAGGAACCTTCTTTAACTCTATCCTAGGTGCCCCAAGAACAATCAGAAAGTCTATATTAGGTACTAATACAATAGCTATGCTACGCCCTGTACAAGCATGGGTTGGAGCAAAGCTTCCTTGGAGTCAATTAACAGATGCTGATGCAGCTGTAGCTGTAGCTCAGATTCAAGCTATATCAAGAGCTTGGTCAGAAAGCTGGCAGATGGCTCGTCGTAACTATGAATTAGGTGCGACTAAGCAGAATCCTGACTATGTACAGAAGTTTGAGTTAGAACAAGATCTAAGAGAATGGAAGAATTTAAGAGAATTCTATGAGAGATATCCAGCTGAAGCTCAGCTAACACCGGATGTTAACGGTCAGCTAGCAACTTATGAAATGCTAGATAAAATAGTAGACTTTAATACTAGTCCATGGGTTAAATACAGTCAAAACTTTATGGGTGGAGGCGACGCCTTTGCACGTACAGTAATTGGTCGTATTGATATGGCTAAGAAAGCTGCTATTGATGCTATGGAAAAAGGTGCTGATTTAGATGATCTAGGTAATATCGTAAAAAATACTGAAGAAAACTTCCGTAAAGAAATATTCGATAAAAATGCTGATGGATTCTGGATTGTTAAAAACAAAGCATCTTTGATGGCAGGTGATGAAGCTGCTATGACTAAGAGCTTAGAACAAAACTTCTCAGGATTTGAAAATATTGCTAAAATACCTGGAATGAAGGTATTCTTCCCTCTTGTAAGACCTGGATTCAACTTCCTAGATCTGACTTTCCAACACACCTTTGCAATGAGGTGGAGAGATAAGTATCATGATCTAGTATGGAGACCTCAGAAAACAGGAGAAGTTCCATCTCAATTAATATTGAATAAGTATGGTATACAGGCTAATGAATTAGCACAGGAAGTAGCTCTTATACAAGGCCGTATGGCAATGGGTAATGCTGTTATAGTCATGGGTGCAGCCGCAGCTATGAATGGTATGCTGACAGGTAGTATGCCACACGATAAAACAGATAGAGATCTATGGAAACTAAATAATATACAACCTAACTCTATTAAAATAGGCGATACATATGTACCGTTCGTTGATAATATGCTGGTCCCTGAAGTCTTTGCACCTTTAATGACTATGGTAGCTAACGTATTTGCATACCAAGATGTCTTAGGTGAGTCACAGACTGATGATTTATGGGAGAAATTAAGATGGATTGCAGCTTCTATGATCGTAGATCAATCTATGTTATCTGGTATAGGAGATCTAGCAATGGTATTAGATCCTAACCAAGGTGGTATAAAGAGTTCTCAGTATGTTGCATCTAGAATTATTAGATCACATTTCCCAGGCGCTGCATTAGGTAAGATGTTAGGAGATATGGCTGATAATACACAGAAAGAAGCTAATACTCTATGGGAAATGATAAAAAGAGCTGATATAGGTGCTAAGAGTACCCTACCTGCTAAGTATGACATACTATCTAAAGACCGTTCTGGTAAGAAACTACACTACGGACCTGAGAATGGCCTATTAAGGCTGTTTAATTCACTGAGTCCTATAGCTATTGTACCTACTGACGGTGATCCTTTAAGGAAAACCTTACAAGAGATACGATATAACCTACCAGAAGTGTTATCACAAATAGGTGGTGTTGAGTTAAACTCTTTAGAACGATCAGAATTACAAAGAATACTTTCACAAAGTACTTTAAGAGCTGATCTTGAAAGAGTCATGAAAACAGCTGACTTTAAGAGTAGCCTAGAAACTTACCGTAATGCTAACTTAAAAGAAGCTGATGATTATGAATTAAAAGATCATCGTTTCTATACATTAGTTCATGATGTATTTAAACAGCATAAAGAAAGAGCTAAGTGGATTTTAATTCAAGATAACCCTGATCTTGCACAACGTATTATCTTAAAAGATAAGAAGAAGAATCTAGGTAGAAATAACATGGATGAATCTTACTATAGAGATCTGAAAAATCAAGAGAAGTTACTTAAGCTTAAGAACTATGCAACGAACCCCTAAATAAATTATGGCAGTTACATCAAATACATACACAGTAGGTGGTTCAGGTCAAGCTGGTCCTTATTCCTACTCCTTTCCTATACTCGCTGATACTGATGTCAAAGTTAGTGTTAACGCAGTAGTTAAAACTGTTACCACTCATTACACCTTAGATTCAAGTAACACACGAATAACGTTTACCAGTGGAAACCATCCGAGCACTGGTGATAAAGTTATTGTTTATAGGGATACCGATGAAGATCCTATTAAGTCTGTATTTAGTTCAGGCTCTACACTTAGGTCTACTGAATTAAACGATAACTTTAATCAGTTACTATATATTGCACAGGAAACTGAAGACCAAGCTATGAGTACCCTTGGCGGTACCATGCAAGCGAACTTTACATTAGGTAAAAGTTCTGATTTGGTCTTTGAAGGAGATACTGATGACGCTTATGAGACTACTCTTACTGTTACTGATCCTACAGCTGACCGTACTATTACCCTACCTAACGTTACAGGTACGGTAGTAACTACAGGTGATACAGGCACTGTTACATCCACGATGATTGCAGATGGTACTATTGCTACTGCTGATCTTGCGAATACTGCTGTAGAAGAAGCTAAGATACAAGACTCTGCTGTAACTAATAATAAAATAGCTACTAATGCAGTAACAGGTGCTAAAATAGGCGCTGGTGCAGTTACTATAACTAAGATAGGTGCAGATGCAGTAGACGGAACTAAAATAGCTGATGATTCTATCGATTCTGAGCATATTGTAGATGGTTCTGTTGACCTTGCACACTTATCCGCTAACTCTGTAAACTCATCTAAGATTGTCGATGGTTCTATCGTCGCTGATGATATTGCTAATACTACTATTACAGGTGCTAAGCTGGCAAACGACACAGTAACAGCAACCCAAATAGCAGCTAATGCAATTACTGCTTCTGAACTAGCAGATAATGCTGTAGATACAGGATCTATTGTTAATGATGCTGTAGATGGAACTAAGATAGCAGATAACTCTATTGATTCTGATCACTATGCAGATGGATCTATAGATACTGCACACTATGCAGCAAACTCTGTAGATACGGCTGCTCTTGCAGCTGATGCTGTAACTCATGCACAGCTAGCAGATGACGCAGTTAGAGCAGAACATATACAAGCAAATGCTGTTGGTACTTCAGAGATTGCTGATGCGGAGCTGGTTACTCTTGCAGGTATGCCTGGTGCTACCGCTAGTATTCTTGCCAGTTCTACCGCACTTACTTCCACTACTGCCGAGCTTAACTTGCTTGATGGTAAAAGCATTGTCACATCGGTTAGCGGAAGTTCTACTGACGTTCAGTTACCGACTGCAAAAGCCGTTAATGATCAAATAGTTGCTTTAACTCAAGAAGCTGGTGGTTTCTATCCAATAGATGATGAACTTAAATTCCCCAACACTAACCCTGATCCTAGTGATGACGCTGGTACTATTGTTTCCATTGCAGATGCTGGGGGCATTGTCGTTAATGGTTCGGGTGTTAGTACAACTGGTAGAACCCTTGGTGGATCTACTGTCACGATCAACGGCATCGACTCCACCCTCAATAATACTACCATAGCAGCTGGTAAAGGTATGCTGGTACAGACAACTAGTACCTTAAATACCTATACTTACCATAGACTAGTAGTAGATGAAGCTGGAGTAGCTAGTGCTCAGAGTCTTGTAACTGACTTTAATCAGAGATATCAAGTATCTAGTAGCACACCTACACAACAACCTGACGGTACTGCTTTAGCAGAAGGTGACCTGTTCTTTGATACAGGCGCCAATAAGATGAAGGTCTATGATGGATCTAATTATGCTGAAGTTACATCAGTTGGAGATTACAAACTACTAACTGTAGTAAATGATGGACAAACATCTGGAAGTCCTACATATAATGGGTCTATTGTTTCTTATGATTTAAGAGATGGAGGTAGTGCAGCTAGCATTACAGCACCCGGACAACTATTAGTTAGTTTAAATGGCGTCTTACAGAAACCTAATTCCGGTTCTTATAGTGCTAGTGAAGAAGGTTTTTACTTAGAAGGTAGTAACGGAATTAAGTTCTGTACAGCCCCTGGATCAGGAGCTAGTGTATTTGTAACATTAATTGGTTCAGCTACAACAGTTAATACTCCTGCTACTAATAGTGTCACAGAGGCTACAATACAGTCAAACGTAGTTAGTGAAGAGAAACTTAAAGTAAGCAACTCACCAACTAATGGTTACTATCTACAAGCTCAATCTGGTAATTCAGGTGGTTTAACTTGGGCAGCTGTATCTCAATATACTACTCCTCTAACAACGAGAGGTGATATACTATTTAGAGATGCATCTGGAGATCAGAGGCTCGCTAAAGGTACAGATGGTCAGTTCCTTAAGATAGGTGCTAATGACCCTGTATGGGCTGATGTTGTTGGTGCTGTAGCTAATGGATGTATATATGAGAATGAGGATGAAATAACTGCTGATCATACTATAGCACAAGATAAAAGAGGCCACAGTGTTGGTCCTTTAACAGTCAGTGCGACTGTAACTGTAAACGGAGTTTGGGTTATTAGCTAATGGCAATTACAATTAATGGATCTGCGAATACAGTCGCAGGATTGGCCGTTGGTGGACTACCAGACGGCACAGTAGATGCAGATAGTCTTGCATCAGGATTAACTCTAGATGGAGAAACAACGTTTAATACTACTGGAGCTACTCAGCTTCCAGTTGGTACTACAGCTCAACGCCCAGATCCTCCATCTGCTGGGGATACAAGATTTAATAGCACTACTAGTAGAGTAGAATTCTATACTGGAAGTGCTTGGAAACAAACCAATACAGATGCTGAGAAAGTAGATGTTGACTTCCTGGTTATCGCAGGAGGCGGTGCTGGCGGCGGAAACTATCGAGCTGGTGGAGGTGGAGCAGGAGGATACAGAGCCTCTTGGAACAATGAAACTTCTGGCGGTGGTGCTAGTTCTGAAACAGCACTAAAACTTGATAAAGGAATAGCTTATACAGTTACGGTTGGAGCCGGAGGCGGTGGTAATTCAGGAAGTGACGGTAGTAATGGAGCTAATTCTGTATTCGCTACTATTACCTCAAAAGGTGGTGGAGGCGGAGGTGCTTACCATCAATATGGATTAGCCGGCGGTTCAGGTGGTGGCGGAGGCGGCCAGTCTGGAACCGTTCGTGCCGGTGGTGCCGGTGAGACAGGTCAAGGATATGCAGGTGGTGCTGGTTCATCAAGTGTTAACGGCGGTGGCGGCGGCGGTGGTGCCGGAGTTGCTGGTTATAATGCAGGAACAGGTGGAACAGATGGAGATGGCGGAGCAGGTGTAGCATCAACAATTACTGGATCATCCGTAACCAGAGGTGGTGGCGGAGGAGGCGGTGGTTATGATAGTTATAATAACGCCCCTATTGGAGGTGCTGGAGGAGGCGGTGCAGGTATGCACAACTATTCTGGTGCTGCAACAGGTGATGCTGGTGACGCTAATACTGGTGGTGGCGGAGGAGGCTCTGCTGGCGACGGTAGTGGAATTGGTGGAGCCGGAGGTTCTGGTATTGTCGTTCTACGTCTACCAAGCACACACACTCTTACTTTCAGTGGTGGTGTAACATCTAGTACTGCAACCGTTGGTAGCGATAAAGTTTATACAATTACAGCTACTTCAAGCACATCAGAAACAGTTACTTTTAATTAATTATGGCATATTTTGCAAAATTGGATAATACACTAACTGTTGTAACAGTAGTAGCTGGTTCTGCTAGTGACGACGGGAAAGAGCTAGAAATTTCCAATAGAACTGATGGTACTTACCGTCAAACTTATCCTGATGCTAGCAAGCGTAAAAACTATGCTGGGATCGGATTTACGTATGATAGAGATAAAGATGCTTTTATCCCACCTAAACCTTATGCATCATGGACGCTTGATACCAGTACCTGTAAATGGAAAGCTCCTGCTGCGTTACCTAGTGACTCTGATTCAAAAGATTATTACTGGGATGAAGCTAATACTAAATGGAGTGCTGACTAATGGCAGAATTAAAAATCAAAGCGGACTCAGGCGGTGGAACCGTCTCCTTTAAGGGTCCAGCTACAACAACAAGTAATGCTGCCGTTC
>VTLG01010128.1_pt1 | contig 12360 bp, 17 predicted proteins | sample 4694571 | NCBI WGS metagenome assembly VTLG01 (sample SAMN12604809, study PRJNA352737) | marine metagenome | biome: ENVO:00000447; feature: ENVO:00000209|ENVO:00000569|ENVO:01000036; material: ENVO:00002151; isolation source: viral sequences binned using virsorter ... | reverse complement strand
TATCAGATAAATCATGACGATGTTTTCTACTACGCATCTTAGATTTATGTTTCATTTCTTCATTTCTTCTAGGACTACAATTATACTTACTATATTTATCTGGGTTATTTTTTCTCCATTTGGTAGTAGTTTCATCATGACATACCTTGCAATGAGATTGTCTACCATCAGTTCTATATTTATTTCTATAAAACATAGATATGTCTTTGATTTTACTACACTTACTACATTTTTTATCCATAAGACCTCCAAAGTTTAAGGGGAGAACCATAAAGACTCTCCCCTATATTAACACCGCACAAAGAACTATGTTAGGCTTAATACATCCTGTTTAGGTGTATGATTAGCTTTAGTATTTATCTTGTGGATTTCTACTTGAAGCTTCATACGACTTAGTTCATTACCATAGATCTTACTAACAACACTAGCTTCTTTAGTTGAATAACGACCATCTTGATGTATAATAGATTTCAATACACCACGTACATCATTAGACATTTCATTCACAGTATTGTAAGATTGAGTCTTTCTACGATTGGTACTACCTTTTGTTCGTGCCATTTAGGCCTCCTTGTTTGTTTTTGTTAACATTACAAAGATTATTGTGTGTCTAGGCAGGATTTGAGTATACCTGCAAGGCTACCGTCTTCTTTAGTTATTCATCCCTCTTGTTAGATTGTCATCCTACCCTTATACTCCATCAATTTGAGTACATTAGGCAAGGCTATCACAGCCAATTAAGAGTGTATGCTACCACGAAGCAAGGATTATAGCATACTTAGATATAGGAAAAGACTACTCATCATTTCTATTTTATCGGCTCCTACTATTAATGTTGATTAAACTTCCATAAACCATTTAGTTTAAGGCGAGTACAACCTCTACCTTTATACCTGTAAGGGTCTTCATCCACTCCTTTCCACAGGTTTCTAGATTTGTCGAACATAACAATGATCAATTCTTATGAGCAACTCACACAAATTTAATTTTTTACTGAAATATGAGAGAGCTAGGTCTTCAACACCGTTGACTGAATACACTCTCTTGTAAAGTACTTATCCAGACCCCAATTCAAACCATCACTCTCTCAATTATATATTAGTCTACACAGCCTTCTTACTGGCCCCTCGCCACATCCAATCCTCGACTAAATCATTATATCTTCTTTGTTACTTTAATACTCTTACCCTTTTTCATAGGTTGTTCTTGATAATAACGACTATCAGGATAGCCTGACCATCTCCAGCCATTATCAATACAAGATTGACACATTGATGAGTATTGACGAGCATCTTTTGTCTTACATATCATACAATTAGTCATTTTATACCTCTATTAGTTAAAAAAATTAATAAGTGGTCAGAATGCTCCTACAAGCTTGCAGGGTTATCTCCGACCACTATGATTAATCATTACTTATCTTTCAATGGTTTTATAGCACCTTCACCAATTATAACCTCTTGGTTGTTATCAAGCATTGCTTGTAAATAACCAGCAAGATATGATATTGGTTGTTCATGTACCACTTGTATTACTTTACCATTTATTTCCATAGTTACACAGTATCTCATTATAAGACCCTCCATAACCATATCATTACACCTATCCAGAATGTTAGACTGAATAGTCCTGCATTAACCCAAAACAATAGTATTTTAAAGCCTTCTTTATCCATTTGACGAGCCCTTTTTATTATTATAGTTTGGTATAAGTTTATATATATATTACACAATGCACACGCAGGATCACACATAAAGCACAATCCCACGCGTCATCGCATTATTTCACTAATACATATAATACTAAAGCAAATAGTTTAAAGACATTGCGGTCTGTGGTGTTACTTAGGTGAATCTTCAACTTTGTTAGAGTTTCGGAATTCTGTTCTGATACTGTTCAACAACTTTGTGATGTTGTAGAAGTCCTGCTTGGTAGCATACTGTGGTTCTTTCTGCTTAGGTTCTTCAACCTTCTTACCTGATTGCTCAGCGTGTTCTTTGAAAGCTTCAGTGATAGTTTGCTTAGCATACTTCTTCATCTCTTCCTTGTTGGACAAGTCACCACGCTCTGCGTCTTCCATAATATTGTTATAGTTCCGAAGTGCACGGTTGGGATTAGAGTACCTACTACTTGCATCCTTTGCAAGTATTGTTGCGGCGTAAGCCTTTAGTAATGGATCTGCCATTATTATTACTCCTTTCATTGTTAATCATTAAACTATTCTAAACTAAATAATTCTAAATCAAAAATAACGAAATCGTGTAAACGAAAAACCCTTTTTAAGGGGGGTACATAGGTAAATAAAGCCACACACTAAAATTGCATGATTTTTAAAAGTTGCCTCTCTTCTGTAAGCCTAGTCACAAAATAATCCTTGTTTTATATGTAAGTTATTGTGTATTAAGGAGATACTATGGATTGGAAGGGAATGTATGAAGCCGCGTTAGAGAGAGTTAAGCAGCTCAATAGAGACGTTTCTGTCCTGGAGGAGATTCTAAGAGCATATCTACCTATAGTCGAAAAGGATAAAGATGAAAAGAGATGAGTGGTTTCAATGCGTAAGATGGATAAACCTAGCAATAGGACTATACAATATATATTATTATGTTGGATATGGGTCATGGCCAATGATGTGTCTTGGTGCTCTGAACATAGGGGCGTGGGTGTTTACTCGCAAGCCCTTAATATCACTGCAGAAGATAGAGGAGAAATCGCCCTCTTCCTAATATATGTATTTTTTAGTGAGATAGGGAAAAAGCTTGACAATAACTATACATGTCCTGTATATTGTACTGTGGACCATAAACATAGAAGGAAGTGTACAGATGAAGAGCAGATATACTATGAAACAGTTAAGAGACTACATAGACCAGCTGTTTACAATGATACAAAACAATCAAAAAGCAATCTACGATCTGAGGGAGGAATTAGGATCGAGTGCACAGATTGATAGTAGATTTTCTAAATTTGTTAAGTACTTGAAAAACATATGGTTAAGAGGCAAAAAAAAGTCTTGATTTTGGAAAATAAAGATAGTAATATAGTGGGTGCTAACTAGATAACAATAAAGGGGGTTATGATGAAAGTTTATAAACTCAAGATTGTATTTAATCCTGATACTGAAGAAGTAGAGTATATTGAGGAGACAGTTGATACTGATGACCCTACAGGCACAGAAGATTTATTTCACTATGCTGATGTTGAACTATCTGAATACTTTGATGAAGAACAGTTGAAGATGATAGGTGGTTGTTATAACATTGGGTTGGCTTAGCAAGCGTCCCTAAAAGGGACTTAACTATATATTAGGTAAAGATATGAAAAAAGGACAACACGTCTGACCATACTCTGGTAAACCTCACTCGGGAAGTGATAAGCATAATCCTAGCCCCTCTAAGAAAGGGGTTAATTATAGGAAGCCTAATAACCAGTATAAAGAAGGTAAATGAGAGTATATAAGGTCAATGGAATTGAACATAAAGTTTATGATCCAGACGATCCCATTCCAGACAGACTAATTGTTCAGTCTAATTGGAGAGAAGGGAGAGCAGGTGAGTGGGTTAAGTCTGATGACGATTGTGTCATCCAGGTGCTTAGACGAGGAAGTATGTCAAAGCCAAAAGGAAGGAATAAGATCAGAGAATATATAGGGACCTGTACAGGAACTTTCCCTATTGGTGATTCAGTCAAAATGGACACCTCTCGCAGAGTGAACATATATTCATTCGGAGGTAGTAAAAAGGCTGACGATATTCTCTTGGATCGGACCGTACTCTCAAAGCACGAAGAGATGTTCGTTCTTTATCTAGCATCTGGTATGGCAGCAGAGGATGCTTATATAAAAGCTTTTCCTACTAAGAATAGGAATTATGCAAAGTTAAAGTCTGGGCACTTAGTAAGGACCGAAAGGATTAAAACAGCTATGAAAGAAGAATTGAAACCAATATGTGAGGAGCTAGGAATAAGTGAGACCAGTGTCTTATCTGGTATTAAAACTCTCTCTGAAGTAAGTGAGAAAGAAGAAACCAGGCTCAAAGCATTATTTAAACTCAGCGACATCCTAGATCTCGAGGATAAGAACCAAACAAAAGTGACACAGGTCACAGGTGCTCTATTCCAGGGATTCTCAGATAAGATGTTAGAAGAAGCTGAAAGACCGCAGATAGAAGAATAATGTCTTATATTTTAAATAAGTTATTTAATGAAGCTGGAATACCAGGGCATGATATAGAAGATGCTCAGCAAACTGCCTTCAATGATCCTGAGGCTCTCAGGCTCTGGGAAGAATATTTATTAGGCAATGTCCCAGAGCGTAAAAGAGAAGCTCTTACAAGGATATGGAGGCAATCTGGTTCTCCTTATAGAAAAGAACATACAATGTCGAATCCAGATGAACTTTTTAGAGCACACTTTACTAGCGGAGATTGGGGAGCTCCAGATACTTTGCATACAGGAGATTATGGGGGGATACATGATACTGTGGCAGAATTGACGCACGCTTATCAATACACGCATCCAGAATTAGAAGATATTGATTTATATGGGGATACTTCTTTAAATCTCTTAGAAACTCCTCCTTCCCTTGATTATAGTTATAGAAGGGGATTAGATTTAAAGTCTAGTGCTGATCACACACATTCAGAATGGGTAAGGGATAACATTATTCCCAATGTGCCGCTATCTGTTGCATCTATAATAGGTGCAGGAAATTATCATCTTGGAGGAGAGAGAATGGAAAGATATGATGAGGAGGGGACTCTAGAAGGAGAAGCTCATGGTCCCATAGAAACTGCAATGTATGATTACTATGATGATAATATAGTACAAAAACAAAGTATTTATAGCGAGGATGAGTGGCGAAGGATTCTGAAAAGTTTAGTACCGATCTTAAATGACCAATTTTTAGAACATAAATTAAATAAAGGAGTAAGAGATGCCAACAGTAGGTGAGAAGAAGTTTAACTATGATCCAGTAGGAATGTCCAAAGCAAGAAGGGAAGCAAATGCGACAGGCAAACCAATGGTACAACAACAACAACCTAATTATCAAGGTGGTGTTGCACCGATTGACCCAAATGCTAATCCAAATCAAGGAGCAGTAAATAACTTTATGAACCAGAATGCTATAGGTAATCTTGCAGATCAAGGAAATATGAATCCTAATCAGCAAGATGTAGCAAAGCTGCAGAATGGATTAAATTATTTAAATAAAGGTCGCCCTGGTTATACTCCACTTAAAGTGGATGGCCAAATGGGTCCTAAGACTCGTGGCACTGCAGAGATGTATCTTGGTAGGAATCCTAGAGCTTAGTGATTAAACTTATCGTACTTTCTGTATTTCTAAATACAGGAGAGATTCATGCTACTCTTCCAGATGATACAAAGATAGAAGCTAGAAGGCGTGGCAAAGGTGATCGTAAGCGTAGGCGTGGAGGTGGTGGTCTTAGATAATGGCTAATATTAACACACAAGACGTATCAAAGGCAGAAGAAGCCCTGCAACTTGCTAAACATGACATGATTGCATTTGGTAAGTTATTCTTACCAGATGACTTTATGAGATCTGAAACTCCCTTTTTTCATTACGAAGTAGCGGATGCAGTTATGGATTATGATTATAGACAGCTTGCAATAGTATTGCCTAGAGGTCATGGTAAGACGGTTCTAACTAAATGCAGTATTATGCATGATTTTTGTTTTGCTATAGATCCACTATTCTATGGATGGGTGGCAGCATCCAGTAAAATTTCAGTACCAAACTTAGATTATATTAAATATCACATAGAGTTTAACGATAAGGTTCGTTATTACTTTGGTGATTTAAAAGGTAAAAAATGGACGGAGGACGACATTGAACTTAAAAATGGTTGCAAACTCATTTCTAAATCAAACTTATCAGGTATTAGGGGAGGGGCTAAGCTCCATAAGAGATACGATCTTATTGTTCTTGACGATTTTGAAGACGAGAATAATACCATTACGCCAGAGTCTCGTTCTAAAATCTCCAATCTTGTTACGGCTGTTGTTTTCCCTGCCTTGGAGCCTAGTACGGGTCGTCTTCGCATCAATGGTACTCCTGTTCATTATGACTCCTTTATCAATAATATTTTGGTTGGTCACGATAGGGCAAAAAAAGAAGGTGCAGAATATAGTTGGAAAGTGATAAGTTATAAGGCTCTCCAGGGTGATGGAACGCCACTTTGGCCTGATTGGTTCGGCCAAGAGGAAATGGAAAGAAAGAAAAAGTTCTATATAGATTCTGGGCAGCCACAAAAGTTCTTCCAAGAATATATGATGGAAGTACAGAGTGCGGAAGATGCAATCTTTACCAGAGAGCATATAAAGTATTGGGAAGGAATTTTTACATATGACGATGAAACAGAATTATCATATATTACAACGACTGAAGGGGATGTCAAGCCAGTTAACGTATTCGCAGGAGTTGATCCTGCTACGGATTCTGTTCGCAGGGACAGTGATTTTAGCGTTCTCATCTTTGTGGCTGTTGATGCTGACAATAATTGTTATGTCCTTGATTACATACGCAAGCGGTCGTTACCTGTACTCGGTATACCAGGAGAGAGTAAAAAAGGGATTGTTGACTACATGTTCGACTATAATGGGATATATCACCCCAGCCTTTACACGGTTGAAGACACTACTATGTCGAAACCAATCTTTCAAGCACTGGTCTCGGAAATGCGTAGAAGGAATGACTTTAGCGTTAAGCACATTGCAGAAAAACCTGGCACGCGTATGTCGAAGCGTGATAGAATACAAGAGATCTTGGCACAAAGGTTCGCAATAAGAAGTATGTATTTAAAGAAAGAGCATTATGACTTACAGCATGAGATAATAACATTCGGTCCTCGTATGGGACATGATGATGCAATTGATGCACTAGCTTATGCTTGTAAGTATGCACATCCACCAAAGCATTTTGGACAGGATGAAAAGGGAAACTATTATAAAAAACAACCTAAAGTTAAAAGCTGGGTTGTAGCTTAGGAGGTAGATATGGCAAAGAATAGACCAAGTATATTAGATATAGCACCAGCAGCACAGGATAAAACTAGAGTTGGTGGACTTATGGAGGATATAGAAGTTCCAGGTGGACAGTTTGCTGATTTTGATATGATGAAAGAAGATTTGATAAATAAAGGATTTCCAGCAGGTTTGGTAAATGATGTTATAGAGAAGTTAAAAAATAAGGATCCTCAAGTAATGGCTATGCATAAGAAGATGCAAGAGTGGTATAAAGATAATCCAGAAAAGGAAAAGGAAATATCTAGAAGATTAGGAAAAAATGTTGAAGAAGAAGATTATCCAGAAGATTTTGGTGGTGACCAGGGAGCATTTTAATGGCCAAAGTCACTAAAAAGAAAAGATCTGAACAGGTAAAGCAATTATATCAGAATTCTAATAATACCTTCAGGCGTCAATGGGAATATATAAACCAGAAAGGTTTTGATTTTTCTAATGATAACCAGCTTACAGACAATGAGAGAGAGTCTTTAGAGAGCCAGGGTATGCCTACATTTACTATTAACAGGATTGCTCCTGTTGTAGAGATGTTAAACTTTTATGCAACTGCAAACACTCCTAGATGGCAGGCAGTTGGAGTAGAAGGTAGCGATAGTGATGTTGCTGCTGTTATGGCTGATCTTATGGATTATGTATGGTATGGTTCTGATGGTACCTCCTTATATGCTAATGCAGTAAATGATGCTATTACCAAAAGTTTAGGGTTTCTTTTAGTTTCAGTTAACCCAGATTCTGATAATGGAATGGGGGATGTGATAGTTAGTCAACCAGATCCATTTGATGTATATGTAGACAATAAGTCAAGGGATATACTATTTAGAGATGCTGCCTATGTTTTGATCAGAAAGATATTATCTAAATCTCAATTGCTTAGTTTATTTCCAGAGTATAAGACTAAAATAAATAAGGCTCAAGGCGAGTATAATGAGAATTTCGGTTATTCAGAAAAGTCTCTTGGAAAGATGGACCAAAAGGATTTTCATTATAAAGATTTTAATGCAGGGGATGCTTATAAGTCTGATGGAACGCAGGATGATCTTGTAGAACTTTTTGAAGTTTATGAGAAAGTAAAGGTATCCTATATAAATGTCTATCATAAAGTTCCACCTAATAGCGAGCAACTACAACAAATTAAACAACAAACTGAAGTAATGCTACAAGAGTTGCAACAAGAATTACAAGTTCTTTATGAAGAAGAGGTTACAAGGCTTCAAATGGGACTGCAAAGTGGAGAGATATTAGAGTCAAGATTCCAACTTGAAGTGCAAAAAGCTCAGAAGGATATGCAGGAAAAACTTAAGGCTGGAGAGCAGGAGATTACTTCTGGACTTCAAGCTCAAGTAGAGAGAATAGAGAATTTAATTATATCAGAAGAAGAATTTAAACTTCTAATTAAAGAAAAGAGGTTTGCTGAAAATGTAGTAGATAGTATACAATTTTTTAATACAAGGATAAAGCAAACTGTTGTAGCTGGCGATCAAGTTCTATTTGAGACAGTTATGCCAGATACTATTACAGAATATCCGATTGTGCCCTTTCATTATAAATGGACTGGTACTTGTCTTCCTTTATCTGCAGTTGCTCCACTTATAGGGAAACAAAGAGAAATTAATAAAGCACATCAATTAATGGTTCACAATGCCTCTCTTGGCAGTAGCTTAAGATGGTTGCACGAAGAGGGTTCAATTGATGCTGAATATTGGGAGCGTTACTCTAGTGCTCCTGGAGCCCTATTACCAATACGACCAGGGTCTACTCCTCCGACCCCAGTCATGCCTGCCCCACTAAGTAACGCTTTTTTTGGCGTAGTACAAGAGGGTAAGACTGATATGGAATACCTAGCAGGGATTTATTCCTCTATGCAAGGTGATGCAAGTCAGGCAGCAGAAACATATAGGGGGATGATGGCCTTGGACGAATATGGAACTAGACGTGTCAAGCAGTGGCTTAAGAATTCTATAGAACCAGCCCTTAGACAGATCGGTAAAGTTATTATGGAATTTTCTCAAACTGTATACACAGCAGAAAAGAGATTTAGGATTGTACAACCTTCAGGCCTACAAGAACAAAAAGAAGTTCAGATTAATATACCTATATACAACGATATGGGGCAGGCTATTGGTAAATCTATGGACGTAAATGCTCATAAATATGATATAAGGGTAGTAGCTGGTTCTACAATGCCAGTTAATAGGTGGGCATATTTAGAGGAATTAAAACAATTATTACAACTAGGAGTTGTAGATGATATTGCAGTCTTGGCTGAAACAGATCTTAGAAATAAGCCTGGTATAGCACAGAGAAAGAGTATGTATGCTCAAATGCAATCTCAGATACAGCAAATGGAGGAATCACTTAAAGATAAGGAAGGAACAATTGAAACTCTTCAGAGACAAGTTGTTCAAGCAGGAATTAAAGGAAAAATTCAGGATGCTGGAGTAGAGATAGATAAAAAGAAGAATGAGCTTAAGAGCCAACTTCAAGATGTCTATAATGAAACTGAATCAAAGCAAAAATTATTAAGAAATACAATGGCTAATAGTGCTGACAATCAGAAAGCTAGAGTTAAAATGGCTGCTGATAACCAAATCAAACAAAATGGTTTGCAAAATACTGAAGAGTCTTCTTAATATAAGTAACTGTTTTTATTAAAAATAAGAGGTAAACATGGAAGAAAATACGGGTAACTCAACACCAGAGACACAGCAAGATGCTGTAGCTGGTGTATTTGACTCCCAAGACACATTCTTCGACGACCTTGAACAAGAGGTCAATGGACAGGTCTATGATGAACCTGTTCAGGAGAACAGTCAGGTGAGTAATGTTGGTAGCCCTAATCAGGCAACCTATCAGCAGGAAAATCAAGACGTTCAAAAAGCGATTGATTGGGAAACGAGATATAAGGACTCAAGCAGAGAAGCTCAAAGAATGGCTGCTGAATTAAAGCAGCTGAGACCATTTGCTCCTGTACTCAATGCAATGCGTAAAGATGGCGGACTAGTTGATCATGTCAGGGATTATTTCCAACAAGGCGGAAAGAAGGCAAAGACTATGAAGGAAGCATTCAATTTGGATGAAGATTTTATATTTGATGCTAATGACGCAATGGAAAATCCAGACTCTGATTCTGGTAGAGTATTTAATGCATACATTGATAGGATGGTTAAACATCGTGTTGGTGAGGCGGCTAATCGTCAAAATCAAGCTACACAACAGCGAATAGCTAATGCACAGAAAATACGTGAAGAAAGAGAGTTTAAAGAAAAGCATCAAATGTCTGATGAAGACTATCAAGAAATGGTTAAAAAAGCCAAGGATTATAAATTAACTTTAGATGATATTAATGTCTTAGTTAATCGTGATCAGGCTAATGCTAACGTAGCAGATGCAACCAAGAAGGATATGTTAAATCAGATGAAGAATGTTAGGAACATGCCAACTACCGCAAGTGGGGCGAATAGTGCACCAGATAATCAAAATCCAGATGATGGAATCTTTGATTCTCTATTGGGCACTGATTCGGAGTTAGATAACCTGTTTGGCTAGTTAAGTACTAACAGGCCATACAGATAATTAAGAAAGGAAGGTTAGCTTTATGGCTGATTCGTTTAATCTAAGTACGTATACGGATCAAGGTGTAGGTTCTTCCGACGCTACTAACTATAGTAACCCAAGATATGGGCCAGATCTAGATACTGGCGATCTGAGACGAAAGTTTAACTTCGGTGATCGAGTTTCAGAACTAGCATTAGCACAAGACCCATTCTTTCGGTTTGTTAGTAAAGTTTCGAAAAAACCAACCGACGATCCGCGTTTTAAGTTCACTGAAAGACGAGGCTCCTGGTCAAAGCGTTATGCTTATCCAACAGCTTACTCACATGATGATACTACATATGATGTAGATGGTACATTGTCAAGTGATGTAAAAGGTGCTATGGATACTGCAGGAGACACGTTTTATGTGAAAATGGCAGGTGATTACTTAACAGAAGGAAATGTATCAAATGTGTTTAATCAGACTAATACCGATGCAATTATCGGTGGTGCTGGAACACAGCCCAACTTCTATATGGAAGGGCAATTGATCAAACTACCAATAGCAAATGTTGTTAGTAGTGCTCCTGTTGATTATTGTATCGCCAAAGTTCAAACTGTAACAGCATCTGGTGCTTATAGTGCCGCTACTCAAGCTGGACATGAGTATGTAAAACTAAAATGTAAGGTAATCAAACCTGCAACAACTGCAACGGGCAATTATTTTGCTCCTCGTGTAGCTGCTGCTGGATCTTCTGCTGATACATTTGGTATTGCTACTCATTATCTAGCAGGTGCTGTAACTGCTCAAGATAACTCTGGTGTTGGTGCATCACAGTCTATCTTGGATAGTATGCGGTCATACATTGTAGGTAGCTCATTTGGTGAAGGAACTGGTTATCCAGAAACCTGGAAAGACCAGCCCTTTATCACTGGCTATGGACAAACACAAATCTGGAAAACTAGTATGGCAATGAGTAATACTGCTCGTGCTACACAGCTCCGTTACGAGCCAAATGAATGGCAACGTATCTGGAAAGAAAAGCTGATTGAGCACAAGTGGGATATTGAACAATCTTTATTGTTCGGCTCACAATACTCAGATTCAGATGGTGTTGGACATACTCAGGGTGCAGTTGACTACATTGTTAACAATGGTAACATCTTTAGTTGGTCTACATCCAAAAATGTAGATGACTTTCTAGATGATATGTCAAACTACTTGGATCCACGTTATAATAATTCAAATGCAACAGTTTATTTCTGTTCAACTGATGTTTATAACTGGTTTCATAAATTAGGTGGATATGCCTTGCAGAACTTAAAGACTGATGAACTTGGTGGTTCTGTTGGTAAATACTATACATCTGATTTAGCTGTAGCTGGACGTAAGAAAGTTCTAGGTTTGGATTCTACAACTGTTAACACCGTTCACGGTGATATCAATGTAGTGCGTAATATCCACTTAGATGGTACCAGTGTTAAGATCCTTGGTATAAACATGAACTATTGTAAATATCGTCCTCTTGCAGGCAACGGTATCAACAGAGACACTTCTGTTTACGTCGGAGTTCAGACGTTAGAAAACAGCGGTGTTGACCGTCGAGTTGATCAAATCTTAACAGAAGCTGGTATGGAATGGTCAATGCCTGAATGCCACGCTATCTGGAAATAGGAGGGAATAAGTTATGGCTAATCCGTTTTATGGACAGAATAAGGCAGACGATGCTCTTGATTGGGCAAAGAATGCATGCAGTGGTGATGCTTTTGGTACAGTAGAAGT
>VTLG01005530.1_pt1 | contig 12361 bp, 17 predicted proteins | sample 4694571 | NCBI WGS metagenome assembly VTLG01 (sample SAMN12604809, study PRJNA352737) | marine metagenome | biome: ENVO:00000447; feature: ENVO:00000209|ENVO:00000569|ENVO:01000036; material: ENVO:00002151; isolation source: viral sequences binned using virsorter ... | reverse complement strand
CTATCTTTTTTAATCTATCTTCTATCTCTGCAGATTGTTCTCTTGCTTTTTTGATAGCTATAGTTTCTACAATCTTTGCAACATCAGGATATTCTTTTGCCCATGCTTCTATATCTTCATCAGACTTGGGCAACTTCATTTCTTTTTTAGTTGCAGTAGCTAGTTGACCTTCTAGGTCTTGGAGCTTTTTTTGGTATTCTTTTTCTTTTTCTTGAGAATGCCTACGGAGATCACCATAACGTTTTTTGAAGGTTCTTTCTTCAGCACTTTTTGGTTCTTCCTTTTCTTCGGTGCTGTCTTGGTTTTCTTCTGTTCCTTCTTCTTTTTCTGTGTCACCTGTTTGCTCCTTTAATAATTCTTTGAGTTCTTCCTCATCTTTTTTTATTCTATCTTCATGAGTAGAACGTTTTGCTACAAATGCTTTTTTTTCAGGTGTTGCATCTACCACCATTTCTTGTGCTTGTTCAGCCATTTTTTACTCCTAGGGTTATCGTAGCCATATCGTTGGGGGATAAGTAGCTAGTGCATATGTGGATTATTTTTTAGAAGCCAATCCACCTTTCTTCATTCTTTTAGAATTTTTCTTAGATGATTTTTTACGTGTTATTAGTGAGCCTTTGTATGTTCCACCATAATCTTGTCCGGGGGAAGAGCCACCAAAACCACCACTTGCGGCAGCATCAGGTCCTGCACTTACATCATCACTACCACCTCCTCCAAAGGAGGCATCCATACCACCTTTACCTGCTGTTGGAGATGTAGTTGAACCTAAGTCTCCTGTCTTTCCTGAGAAAGTAATACCTGAAGTGTCTAATGAACCTTTGCCTGTTTCTAGAGCCTCTTGTATACCTCGCATTTGACCTATACCTAAACCTTCTAGACCCATATCCTTTTCAGGTTTAGTTCCTGTGTCTGTTCCTTTATCTTCTCTTTCTTTTATGCTCTTCTGTCTTGCCTCTATTACCTCTGATAGTTTCTTTCCTAGTTGTACATCTAAGTTAAAGTTTCTACCTAACTCTTTTTGAATGTCCTTTACACTAGTTGCCTCTATTCCATATACTGATGCAAGAGTATTTATATTAGAAATAATATCCTCTTGACTGAGAGAATTTCCCTCGTCATCTAAACTAACTTCATTTACTGTTGCTCTTGCTACATCTATAGCTTTACTTAATTCATTTCTTTCTGTAGCACTTAGAGTATTAACATTTATACCTTTTTTACCCATATCTGTTTTTGTTTTTGTATAGTAACCTGTTATAGCACCTAAAGAAATATTATTGATATTACCTTTGCCTCTAGCACTAGTAACTACATTTCTACCCATATCATAAGGGTTTAAACCTAATGACCTTAATTGCATTGACCCAATACTAGCTAAATTTTTATCTAATGCATCCATGTTAAATACACTTTTATAACTTAATGCATCTCCTGCAGGGTCTCTTGCAGTAATTGTAGGTTCAGGTCCTCCATCGCCATCTGATAATGTAGATTGAACTCTAGATGTTTGTTGTTTAATAGGCTCTACTTTTACTTCTTCTTTTAATGCTTCAGGTTTAAAATCAAATCCATCTGCTTTTGCTTTATCTAACTCTCCCGGTATTAAAGGTAAACCTGTTGCCTTTACAACTGTAATATTTCTTACTCTACCATCAGGATGCTCATATCTTCTTATCTCTGTCTCAGGTGCTCCACCTGCAGAAGGTCCTAGAAAATTTGCAAAGGTTAAGTTTGGATTAACTTGTGCAACAGGTGGTTGTTGAAATGCCATAGGAGTTTGTGCTACTGTAGGTTGTGTCATGAAAGGTTGTGTTGCAGTTGTTGTTCCTGCACGTACAGGTGCAATACTAGGTGCTACATACATACCTGCTTGTGCTTTGACTGCACCACCTTGATACATCTCCATCTCTTCTTCTGTTTCTTCTCTCATATCTATATCATCAACAGTAAATGGAATATCGTCAGGAAGAGTGGCTTCATCAGAGTTTCCCATCTGACCCATCTCTTCCATCTTTTGTAATCCTGCTTTTGCTCTTTGTCTTAGCTTCATCAGGAACTCTAAACCGAGATACCTTACAACATCGGCAGGAAATACAAATTCACCTTCACTTAATTGTGCAGGTATATCGTCTCTAACTTCTTCTTGAGTTGAACCAATAGGAACTTCATTGCCTGATACAGGATCAACTGTACCACCTTCATCTTTGAGTCCCCCTTCTTGAAACATCTCCATTTGTTCTGCCACACCACCTTTGGCTTTGGCTTTCATTTGTTTAATTTGTTTTTCAAATACTAAAGATAATGCTTCTAACTCAGGACCTGTTAATATAGATTCTCTATCAGAAATTTTATTTTTACTAGCCTCTTCAAATACAGAGCTTCTTTCTCTCACGTATCTATCAGTTCCATACTTTTTAGCTAGATATCCTTCTAATACTCTTGATGGTAAATTAACTAGGTTCTCATCACTATAGTCATACTTAGGCTCTTCAGCCTTTGTAATATCTTCATCTCCAACCATTCCTTTAGTTAGCATTTCCATTGACTTCATCCCTTAATAATTTAAGTCTTTTCAATATACTTATAGCACCCTGTGCTCTATATAGTGTTGTCATGTCTTGACTTTGTTCCATGACTTTATGTTGTTCCTCAACTACAAAATCAATATAGTTATTGAAGTTGTTGATCAGTTGGGGGTTGTTGATCAATGTCTTGAGTTTGCTCAACGTTTGCTTCTTGTCCTTGTCCACCTCTCGGTACTCCTGTAAATCCTTGTTCTCCCGGAATAGGTGCTTGTCCTGTGCCTATAGTTCCACCACCTGCTCCTGTTGGGTCATTGGGGTCTACTCCTGCAGGTGGTTGTTGTTCAGGTTGATCTCCTCTAAACTGTTTTAACAACTCTGCTTGTACTGCTGCTTGTCTCATGTCATTTGTAACTTTGTTAGGATCAAGTTCCATAGACTTAGCTATCTCTCTAATTATATAATCAAACTTTGCAAAAGGTGCTAATGCAGGATTAGATGCCACACCTAAGAACTGCATAAGTCTTTGACTTCTTACTTCGTTAGCCATCAGACTTTCTGTTCCTCTTGCCTTTACCTCTAAGTCTCCTTTTATCTCAGGATCAAAATCAAACTGCATATTGAATCTAAATAAACCTTGACCTAATGGTGTTAATAAATAATCATCTATATTTTTTATTACAGTTTTTATACTTCCTGCCGCTGCATTCATGAGCATAGATATTCCTGATGCAGTTCTACCTACACCCATAACACCTGTCTGTCCATGTGCAAAAGAAGGAAAGCCTGTGCTTTCATCTGCTAATACTCTAGCTTTGTCAAACAACTGCATATTTTCACTTGATACATTTGGAAACTTTGTACCAAAAATTGCTTGACCCGGTGCTCCACCTTGTCTTCTAAATATCTTTCCCGGATATACAGATAAATCTTGACCCGGAACTAAATTAGTTTCATCTACTTCTATAAGTAAGTTTCCTGATAATACTGCATTATCTACTGCCATTCTCATGAAACCATTCATCAAAGTTTGTGTGTCATCCATATTCTCTGCTAAACCTATACCAAAGAAGGAATACGGATTTAATTCATAAGGTGCTGCTACATAAGGTATGACTGCAGGTTTGAATGGATTTAGCACAACTCTAATTAGTTTTTTATTACATATCCAAATATTAACTTGTAATTCAGGAAAGTCTTTGAGTTCATCAGGTATGTCTACTTCTTGATCTGCTAACATCTCGGTATCAATCATACCCCAATATTCTAAAACTTCAAATCTATTTACATAGTTCTCTTGATTGTAATCTGTTAAATCATCTTCCCAATATTTCTTTACGTAGTTTTCTCCACCTGCTATAGCTTCTTCTATAACTGCTTCTCTAAAGTAAGGTCTTTTCTTTAAACTTCTTAATTCACTTCTAGACATCTTGTGTCTTTGTATCACATACTGTGCCTGATCCATATTGGTAGAATCAGGATCAGGATAAAAATCCCAAACAGATACATGAGATACTTGTGGCACAGTTTTAAATATAGGATTATATTCTCCTGTTTCATCCCAATTAGGATATTCTTTATCCATAGCAAAAGGACCTTTCATAATCCCTGTGCCAAACAATGCCATCTCAAATGCAGTATGTCTCAAATGTTTATTAGCATTTGATTCTTGTAGTTGGTCTACAATTTTTTTCTCCATAGATTTAGCTGCTATCATAGCAGGACTAAATGTTATCGCTGTAGGAGTTTTACCACTTTCTTCTTCAAGGCTATCAATGCCTTCCAAATCTTTTTGCAAAGGACCAAGACGATCACGTAAAGTTTTTTCAGTAGCTCCTTTAGGTAATTCCATGCCATCTCCGGGAAAGCCATAGGGGGATACCACATCAGGTTCTTCACGAATTTCATCAGGTTCTTGGGGATCAAACGAAACATCTTTTGCGACTCCTTCTGGTAGTTCGGTGGGTTCTATACTTATAGGAAACTTTCCACCTGCAAATAGGACATCAACTATCTGTCCATAAGCTGCTAAAGTTTTTGTCTTAGTTACCTTTACAAATACTCTAGACTTTTCTGCTTCAGTAAATTGTACATCAGGACCATATAAACCTCTATAGTTTCTATAAGCTCTTGTCCATCTTAGCTCATCTTCATATCTATAATCTTCTGACTTTTTAAACTGAGCTATTACGTGATCAACTAAATTTTCTACTTCGTAATCTGTTGCTGTTGAGTCTTCAGAATCTTCTAAAGCAATAGCATCAGCTTCTATATTTATTTCTTCTTCTGCCATATTAATATCCAAATGTTGCATCTGCTACAGGCATATTACTTTTTGGTCTGCCTATAGGGTCATAGTCAAATATACTAAATCTCGGTCTTGACATAATACCATATCTTAGTGCGTCATAGATGTGATCCTCTGCTCTAGTGTCCACATCTTCGGGGTTTCTTTTATCTAAAGGTATTGCAGGTATTTGTGCTACAGAATTTGTGCAAGTATTAAAGAATACTAATCTTGGCTTTTCTGTAAATTCATCAACCTGCAATCTTCTATGTAGTTCATTCTTTCCTGCCACACGACTACCTTTACTTCTATCTGATGGTCTCCAACGACATCCTCTTGATATCATTTGCTCTGCTAGTGAAGGTCCTGTATCACCTCTTTTGTGCCAAAGTGAACTATCAAGAACTCCATACTTTATGTTACCATCATCATGTTCTAGTTCTAATACCATATCTGCCAAGTCTGTGGCAAGGACTTTAGAAACATACAATTCTCTATATAGAATAAGTTGCTCTTCTGGACTAACAGCAAACCACAACACAGCACTATAAGAGCCATAACCATAATCACAAGCACGAAATTTGACCCAATTTCTTGGAATGTCAAAAGGTTCAACAACGTGAATATCCCTGTTAAACTCAGTAAAAGCAGCACCTTCTTTAATATCCCAATCACCTTCAAGCAACTGCTTACGTTGGTGTTCAGGGAGGGAAAGAAGCATCGCTTCATAATCGCCTTGCCCTGAGAGATATGGGTTATCAGATAGTCTAGCAGGTATGAATCTTCTTTGGAATAATGCCTCACCTGCTTTAGTGTGTCCATCAGGATATTTAAGAACCTTTCCTGTTTCAATGTTTGTGGCATCAAATGCTCTTCCATAAGGTGCTGGGTCAATAAACATTTTTTTAACCCACTGATGTCCCGGACCTCCGGGGTTTGTTGTTGCTCTCATATACACTTGTAAATCAGGAGCAGTAGAACGAAGTCTTGACCTCATGTAGTTCCAAGCAAATGGTGTTGCCCATTGTGTTAATTCGTCAAAGCCTATCCAACTAAAGGCTAAACCCTGATACCTTAGTACGTCATCGTCTCGGTCTAGATAGGACATCCACAGTCTTGCACCTGATGGAGCTACCCATTGCATCTTTCTTTCTGACCACTTGATACCCTTGTATATTTGAGGGTATAATTCTCTTGACTTCCAAACAAGTTCTCTTAACTCTTCTGTCGTATGTCTAAGTAGTAATCCACTAAATTGTGGATGATTCATATAACGTAGTGGGTCTGCTAACATTGCATATGACTTACCACCACCTGCACTACCACCATAAAGAACTTCTCTTTCAGGTGATGCAAGAAACTCTGTTTGAGGACCTTTGTTAGGTCTAAAAACAATGTTCTGTTCTTCTACAGGAATAGATTCTATAACATCTATTTCTTGTATACTAGGTTTTTGCTCCTGTTCTTTCTTCTTGTATGGTCTTCGCTTTTTGGATTGCTTTCTCGGCATACTCGGACCATTTTCTAAGAGTTCTAGCTTGGTTCTTACGTTGTCGTTCATGCATTAATCTTTTTCTTAATCCTACGTGAGATATATCTCTTCCTGTTTTTTTAGTCAACCAATTAGCTACTTGTCTATATGAATATTGATTTACATACTTTCTAGCTAATTCTAATGCCTCTAATTCATAAGGTATAGGATCAAGTAGATCATTATCTTCTTTATTTATTTTGTAACCAAAAGGTACAATTCTTGCTATACGTGGTATTGGTATCCACTCTTTTTGTTCATCGTCTTTTAAATCTGTTGGTTGTGGTAATTTCCACTTACCTAAACTTCTATTCATTACTTCTTCTTTGGTGGTAATAACATAACACCACCTGATGCTTCTACTTGTACTTTCTCAGTTTTAATCAAGCCTACTCTATCAAGCAATTCTTTTGCTGCACCAAGTCTATCTCTAATACCTAACTGTGTAGGATCATCAATACCACTTACCATAGCAACTGCTGCTTTTGGTGCATTACGACTCATGAACAGTTGTGTCTCTTCCATTATCTCATCTTTCATAGATGCAACGATAGCAGAAGTAGCAGAATGTTCTGAGTATCCTGCAAGTAGTTTTGCTTGTACAGGGTCTCCATTAGCTTTGTCAAACAAAACTTCTAAAAACTTTTTCTGTCTTTCTGACAGTTCTCTTACCTTTTTCATATAGGTACACCATATCGCACAACTCTATCAATCAAACGTTGTGCTCTGTTTGGAGTTTGTTTGAACCATCTACTGTCTTCCATCTGCAAAGACATTTCACGATAGTCCTCTACTTCTACTGCAGCAATCATGAGTTTGAACTTACGTAAACGAGGACCTCCAAGTTGAAATGCCATATTTATTAATACGTGTTGTATATCTTCAGGCAAAGAATCAAAATCATTAAATATATCTTTGCAGTCATTTATAGCAGTCTGCACATCTTTTTCAAACCACTCTTGTACTTGTTCTTCAGGTATAGAAGTACCAATAGGTCCTGCATATATTTCTTCATCCCACTCAGTAATCAAATGTCCGATTCCTCCAGTCAAATGACCTTCACTGCAATGGTAAGTTTCGTATTTACATCCCTCGTCAGCTTCTATTTCTTTTCTTAATATATCTATGTTCATCTTCTAAGTCCCTGTCTACGTTGTTCTGTGTGTAAAGATTCAACGTGTTTACGATAAAAATAGTTTCCTATTCTGTTAATTATAGCAGATATTTGTAAAAATGTCAAGGTTTTAATACTCATTTACGTTTTAACATCTTTGCTGCTTGACCCACACCTTTGATACCAAATGATGCAGATATTGCTATATATAGTAAATATTGATACCAATCAGGTAATGTTGCTAATACTTCAAACCCACTTTGAACATACTCTCTCATTCCCGGAATGAAAACTAAAATTGCAGGAGCTAATAAGACTACTAAGGCGAACTCGTCTTTCCAGCTATCGTTTGTAGCATCAGCCATTTTGCCTTCCCATTCTATTTGTCCTGAAGCTACTTTCTCTGCTACAGTTGCTCTAGCTTTTGCCTCTGCTACTTTTGCTTTACCTTCTGCTTTTGTTTTTTCTAGCTTGTTTTGAAACCATGTTCCTGCGAGATTTGCGATTGGTCCTATTAGTGCTTGTATCATTTTCTATCTTTTCCTTTAATCTTGCTGCTCTTAACTTTTCTTTTACCTTAACTGAATTTACGAAATCTTGATGTTTTCTTTGCAACCTTTTTGGGTTGTTTAGAAAATTGTTTACCTGCTCTCTTCGCTTTTCGTTTAGCAGCCGAAGAGGCTGCGTATTCACTGGCAGAAAGAGCCTTAATTGCTTTTTCAGGTAAATAACGTTCACCAGTAGCCTTTGACCCTTGTGTACTAGGTTTACCTGACTTGGTTCTCCATTTTTGTTTTGTCCATGCACGTAAAGACCTTTGTCCTTTTGTCAATGCCATTATATTTTACCTACCCATTTTGCTAAAACGTAAACCATAGTGCCAACTATTACGCAAAATATTAAAACACCAAACACCCAACCTGCTATCTCTAGCATTTCTTGTCTATGTTTTTCTGCCATCTTTTCTGCATATCTTCTTGACTTACGTGCTTCGGCTTGAAATTTCTGCCAATCTTGCCAAAGTCCCGGTCTACCTGCATAAATCATAATCTGTTTGAGTTCTTCTTCTTGTTGTTTTATTTTTTCTAAAGCCATGAACTCTTCAAGGTCATTACCTCTTACACCTTTGGCTCTTTGCTTACTAGCTTTCTTTTGTATTTGTTCTTTTGCAAAAACAAAATCTGAAATTTGTTTTCCACAACTAGCAAGTTCTTTTCCGTTGCTAATAAAACTTTTTATTACACCGAAGGCAGCATTAGCTGCTGCTAGTTCTGCTAACATTTTATTTCCTTACAGGTTTACAATATGCAGTTATACGTTTGTTTCCATCCTCTGTTGGTATTTGGGGTTGGTTATGCAGTTTTTCTGCAAAATAAAGACATCTATTAATATCTTTAAATCTTTGACTCTGATTCACAATTTGTTTATCAATCATGAATATCAGAAGAAACTCTATCATTTATACAGGCACACCCTGTATGTCTTCCTCTTCTTTTTTGTGGCAGTCACATGAACATTCATCACAATCACATTCATAACACTCACAAGTAGGACATCTATTTTTTCTTTTTTCGTTCATGTGCTTTCTTTAATTGTTCTTTAGCTCTTTTAAATATTGCTACAACTTCAGTCTTACCCATTACTTTTGCTCTTTGCTCACCGACTGTAAGTATTTGTATCTTTCTCGCATATGGTTTATTGATTTTTTTAACTTTTGCAACTGTGTTTCTTGCATCGGTTGGGGTGGCAAACTTGATGCTAACTGTGTCTTTAGGGTTTTCATCTGTGTATAATCGCCTACCTGACCCTTTCGGTTTTTTACCTGTGCCCACCTTGGGGTCTCTTTTTTTCCTTTTCTTTTCAGCCATTATCCCCTGTATCCACCACCTTTAGCCTTATATTGTTTGGCTAACATCTGTGCTTTACGTGCAGACCATTGTCCCGGAGCACCACCTTTACCTCCTGCTTTTATTCTATTAAATAAATTTTTACGCATTGTAGGCTTGGTATAGTTACCTGCTTTGTTTACAGTGCTACCACCACTCTTCAACTTGAGAGCCGAAAGAGCTTTAGCTTGTCCTGCATGAGCTTTACTTGCTTTCTTTAATTTACCTGCTACTTTTTTAATTGTAGCTTTTGCTTTTTTTATTGCCATTTTTCTTTGCCTTTGATGGAAGTAAACCCTTGTTGACTGCTCTAGCTCTTTCAGAGAAACCTAACTTTTGTTTATTTCTTATTTTTCTTTTTATTGTTGATACTTTCGCTACCATCTGAATATAAGTTATTAAAAGTTATTGAAGGGTCTAAATAAGACTCATGTGATTCTGCAGAATGAATCCATTGGGAAGGCATAAAGTCTGGAGCACCTTCTCCTGTTCTCCACAGTGCAGGACTTGTTGCTCTTACTCTATTGTTTGGAAGTGCTACTAAGTTACCTGTCCACGCACCTGCATCTAATAAATACAATACATGAGATTGTTTATGTTGAGCAGGATCGTCTGCTATATCACTGTCTGTATAATCTACAGTGAATAAATATTTACCTGTATAAAATGCATTATCTATTTTACACAACCACGGAGATGAACTCACTCTGTCCATGACTGTGACTGCATGATGTCTTGATTCACAATCCCAAGGCTGACACAAATGGTCTTGCATTGGTTCTGCCCAATTATCTACAGGTATATCTGCTACGAGTGCTTGTATAGGCATTCTTGCCCACATTGCACCACCATGCACGTTTTCCTCAGGACCATCTTCCATATCTATTTCACAACCTGTGAATACGACTTGAAAACTTAATGACCTGTCAGGTATTGTGTTTACAGCTATTGCCATTGCATGAAGGAACTCACCATGATAGTTTTGATGATTACAAGTGAACTCTCTTCTCACCCAACACTTAAAGTGTGGGATGTTACTAATGAGATAAGACATTATCTACGTTTAGCTGCTCCACCTTTGGAATACATTTTGGTTTTTTTCTTCATACCTGCACCACCACGACTCATCATCTTGGTTTTCTTTTTCATTCCTGCACCACCTTTAGAGTACATTTTGGTTTTCTTTTTTTTCATTCCGTGCATTGGCATAGTTAGTCTCCTTTTTTCTTTTTCATATTGTCACTTATAGTGATCATCATACCTACTGCTCCACCTTTACGATAGTCAGTATTACCTGTCTTCTTCTTCTTCATCATACCACCCATTTTCATGTAACCCATATTCTTGACCACATCGGGTGCTTTCTTCTTTAGTGCTTTTAATCCGGGATTACTATCTGGTATTTTTTTAAGTGCTCCACCGGGTGCTAATTTTTTAGGCTTTATGTAACCACCTTTATTCATTACTAAATCTTTTATCATCTTTCTCATTCTATCAATCCCACCCGGACCTGTTCCTTCTCTTTTTATTAAATCAAATTCTTCTTTTCCAAATTTATTTTTTATCTCCGAACCAAATTTTTTTATTAATTCAGGTTTGCTCATTGTATCTATAGTCTTTTCTGTCATCTGTTCCTCACCATTTAACTTTATGACTCCAATACTTAGCACTTAGCTTAGTAGTGGGTTTACCTTGAGCATCATGTCTTGCATAATAACTCTTCTTACGTGCTTTATCACGAGCAGTCTTAGGATTCTTTCCTGCTCCCTTTACACCTTGTTGACCAAACCTGATCAACTTCATCTTATGCCCTTCTACTGCAAGAACCATATGAGACTTTGTTTTATGATTAGGTGTTCTCTTTGCTTTGTTTACACCACTTAGTCCATGTTTCTTGAGTAAAGCTGCTTTTCTTTTTTCGTGTGCCATTTAGTTTTTATTTTATTTCCTTCTGTTTCCATGTTTAAGCATTTATAACTCTTCGGAAAATACATTGGCATATGTATAGGCATTCCTGATGCTATTTCATATGCTCTTGCTAAACACTTATCGTGACTATTGTGAGGACTATATAAATCTTTTAGGGTCACACACATATTTGGTTGCTGCATTAGACAAGCTAATACAAATAATTCATACATCGTCTAACATTCCTTCATGTTTCATTGCGTTCTCTACGTGCTTTAACGTAAATCGCTTCCCATATCTAGCTTCTATCGCAGCACGAGCATAAAATACAGAACTATGAGGAATATGTATCTTATGTAATGTGTTATTGTGTATTGCATTATAGAATGCATCTAAGATATTATCTTCTGATATGTATAGTTTTACTGATTTTTTTTTCATTGTCAAGTTTTAAATAAATCTTAACAGTACGAGAGATAATATATAGGATTTCATTTATATGTACATATATATGTTTTTATATATTAAGTTATTTACATTTAAATGTTTCACTTATATGTACTGTTATACATAATTATACCAGAATTTTTAAGTTTTGTCAATACCTAAATTTAAAAAATATTATACTTGACACTTAAATGGTACAGTTTGCCTAAGTAGTTAACAGTTGATTTTTCCCATCTGTGTATTTCTGTGTACATACGTACTATACCGGGTGGCATGGATGTGGCTATACCCTACCTTGTTCATGTTTTGTTCTTCTTTTCCACACTATTTTTTTATTTTTTTGCTATTTTACCCTAAATAATACTTTTATTTATTGCTAACATACTGATATTACTACATTTTTTATAATTTTATTAACTGTTTATTCATCAGTTACCTTTTAAAATTGTAAATATTGCCAAGATATACCCATAAATTGTTTATAAACATAATTCGTCTATAAAATTATGCATACTATATATATACAAAAAAAAATTTGTTCACGTTTCGTTCTAATATAAACTAATATCAAATAATATTGTAAAAAAATATTCAATAAAAACAATCACTTATAATTTTTTTTATTTTTTTGTTGATTTAATTTTTTATCTCATGCTATAACAA
>VTLG01011903.1_pt1 | contig 12362 bp, 28 predicted proteins | sample 4694571 | NCBI WGS metagenome assembly VTLG01 (sample SAMN12604809, study PRJNA352737) | marine metagenome | biome: ENVO:00000447; feature: ENVO:00000209|ENVO:00000569|ENVO:01000036; material: ENVO:00002151; isolation source: viral sequences binned using virsorter ... | reverse complement strand
TTCTATGCTTTGCCATTCACTTGCAAACTTGACCTTTAGTGTATCGTGCATTTCATCATTAAAATATCCTAGTTCTTCTGCTAATACTTGTACTATACATTTCCAATAATAATTATTCTGCATCATTGATCTATTGTTTTTTTGTTTCTTAACATCTACTACATAATCAGTACCTAATTCTTTTAAATAGTTTATCAGGCTTTGCTTATCTTTATTATCCTTTATTACAAACTTCATTTTAGGTTTCTTATTCTTTGTGCGTTTTCAAATCTTGCTTTTAATTCTGCACTTAATACTCTTCTAATAGTACCTTCATCTACATCAAACTTATTCTCTATTGTTTTAAATCCATTAGCATGAGGATTAGCAAAATAGTATTCTACTATCTTTTTATTTAATATAGCTTTTTGTTTTTTTGTTCTTTTTTTTCTATCCATTAATTAAAATCTTCATTAACACCTCTTTCACCTATTAGCTTTTCTTTTGCACCATCCCATAATTTATCACGTTTGGTACTTAATGATGGTTCAGTTCTTATAAGGTCTGGCATACCTTCTGCTGGTTCACTATCCATATATTTACCACAACCACATAATGCTTCTTTAGCTACCCATTTACCATCTCTTAAAACAATAGTAGCTTTGCTTATTTCCTTTTCTTCTTTACCACATTCACATTTATATGTTGTCATTGTGTATTCTATCTAATTCAAAATGTAAATGGTTAATTGCTTTTCTTATATCTTGTACCATTGGATTCCCTGCTTTTTTTCCTGCTCTAAGTAAGTATGTAATAGCAGTTCCAAGATTATAATTATTAGGCTGGAAATCCTCTACTACTTTTCTAGCTTCATACTTATATTTTTTACCTATATAATATTCAGGTATTGGTGTTTTTTTCATCTTTATAATTTTTTAAATTGTGTTTAAATTTTTTAATATCATGACAGTTTGCTTTGTATTCTAAATACGAAACTAATAAAAACCAAAACAAACAAAACCCTGTTATTATTCCAATTATTATATACATATTAAATTATTTTAAAAATATGGCAGGTAATAATCTCACGACAAAGAGAATAATTAAGAAAAGAAAAATGCTGACTATTACCCACCATACTTGTTATATATATCTTTTATTCCATTTAATACACTACTTAAACAACTACTGCAATTAGTTCCTGTACTATAGTTAGTTGCATATATTGTATTATATAATTCTATTGCTTTACGTTTTACTTCTTGGTTTTTTGCTCTACCATTTTTTATATCAGGATATATTTCTTTTGTAGCTTCTATCAGTTCTTCTGGTAATCCTTCTGGTATTTCTATTGTTGTTGTTTTATTCCAATACTTTTCAGGACACGACATTGGTGCTATTCGTGCTTTTATCTTCATAAAACATAAACACCTTTTGCATTGTCCTGTGTAGGTTAAAAAATAAATACATTCTTTACATATAGCTAACCTGTCTTTATATACTTCATCAGATGTAAAAAACTTATTCATCTGCTAATTCTTCTTTTAATATATCCCTTACTTTATCTATTGTAGTAAATAAACTATTTCTGCTTATTTTAGTTTCTTTAGCAAGACGATCTAATGTATAATCTTCATAATAATAGAGTTCAAATATTTGCTTATCGTACCAATGTAATTTATCTAATTCTTTATCTATCTTTTCAAGCTTTTTCCATTGATGATTTATCTGTATTTCTTCTGGCATATTATATATGCTTTTATAATAATTTTCTTGTGTAGCATTTGATGTGTAAGTCATTGTTTTTAAATTAGTATAATACTTTTTGTATTTATAATAATAAGCACTTCTAGGACTTGTTAATGCACGTCTTAAAGCTACTGCACCATATTTTAATATACCTTGTTCACCATCTTTTTCATATATGTTTTTTAATGTATCTGGATTCATTTGTAAAAAATATAGCATTAATTCTTGTACTGCATTATTTACTTCATTTTCATCTTTACAGATTCCAAATGCCATCTCTTTAAACTTAGGTGATAGTTTAGATATTATGTTATATATATCAGTCATTAATAGGTTCTATTTTTTCTATTTTTTCTACTACATCATGCAGCATTTCATTTACTAAAATCTTATATGAATTTACTAATGTTTTATTTCGTTTAGTTTCTATACCTGCTAAAAAGCCATTGGTCATTACTGATAAGTTAATAGGTAAGATCATTAGCCAATCCCAATAGTTATTTTCTTTTGCATTTTTACCATAATTATTATGATAATCAATTATAATTTCAAAGACCTGTAAATAGTTTGCCCATCTCACATCATTAGAAACATCTCTAACAAATTCTTTTATCATTGTAATATAATTACTAATAATAACTTCATGTTCTTTATTAGCATATATTATATTTTTCATATTCCAAATATAGAAAAATTATCACTCCAATCCTTTTTCTTTTTTTAAGTTTTCAACAATCGATTTGTAATAAGATATATCTTCTTCATATTCTATTCTCATTTTCTTTATAGTTGTTTGTGCTAAAAATTGTAGTTCATTAGCAGTACCATCACCATACTTTGCATTTAAATTCATACCGAACTTCCATTGTTCACCTGAACCTGAAAACATATTACAACGTACACATTGGACTTGACAATTCCATTCATTCCATCTTGTAGCATGATGTCTACGACTTTGAAAGTGTCCACATTGTAGTTTTTTATAATGATCTATTTTACCACAAGTAAAGCATTGTGCAATACCTTGTGATGTTGCTTCTCTCAATCTTATATACAAACTAAACCATTTGTCTAGTTCCTTTTTTAATTTGCTTATAGATTTTTTAGATGCCATTATTTTTTAGGTAAATGACAAGACATATGTATATTATATCCTAGTTTAGCTTTCATTTTATTTTGTTGTGTAGTTTGTCTGTCTTTGTAAAAATTACCTCTAAGATGTTCATTTTCTTCTTGTACCTTTCTACGCATACGTGTTAAACCTTCAACATTATGTAGCTTATTAGTAGCATACATTGTTAAAAATTCATGTGCGGTTATGTCCTTAGTATTAATATTTTTAGCTTTCAATTCATTTGTCCAGAATCTAGCAATCATTTTAGCATCACTATCTCTTAGCCTTGAATCGTTAGTTAACAGTTCTTCTATTTGTTCTTTTGTTTTCATTTCATTCCCCATTTTTGTTTTTCTTCTTTTGTCCAATAACCATCAGCTTCTAAGTCATCTGCATATTTTCTAGCTTCTTTATATAATTTTATATTCTTTTTTTCTATATAATTTATAAATTCTTCTTGCCAACTTATCTTTTCAAAATTCTTTCTATTTACATTAAGTGCATTTAATAGTAATTGTAATGGAGCTGTTTCTTCTTTTTTCATTTTAATAATTTTTTAGGTTCTTGATAATATGGTACTTCTTTAGGATTCTTATTTAATGTATGTACTTCGTAATATGCAGCATCTACTCGTTCTTTTTTATGCTGGTAAACCCATTTGTAAAAAGTTCTTATATTTAAAAATGGTTCATCTTTACCAAATCTAACACCTAATCTAAAAGCGTCTGCTATCTGATTGAATGTCAATCCGTTAAATCTGTTTTCTATAATTAAATCATTAGCAAATATTTTAGATAATGTAGCCATTGTTTTACCATCAGTTCTATGACCTATCTCTACTGATGTTAAACTGACTAGATCATATACCTTATTAGTTAATTCTTTTAAGTTATAATCTTTTAATGCTTTCATAATAATTCTTTTCCTTTTAAATATTCATCTAATTGACTATCAATTTTTGATGTTTTTTGTTTTGGTTGCTCCCACTTCTTTTGATTTTTTGACCAACGCAATAATCTTAATTTAATTTCAAATGTACTTTGTTTTTGGTATCTCATTTTCTTTTTTCCTTCTGTCCAATAATTAATAAAATCCTCTAACATATCTTTTGGATAATCAAAAGTCATAACTTCAGAAATGAATTTTTCTTTAGTTATATTTATATTACTTGTATTATTAATACTTGTATTATTCTCTTTGCTCATTTTGTAGTTAGCCCTAACATCTTTTTGGATTATACCTATCCTTCTTTTAATCACTTGTTTTTTTTCATTACGTTCTACTTCTATATTTATAAATCCTAATTTATTTAAATCACTAATCCACCTACTTACTGTATTTTTACTAACTCCATATAGATCAGCAAAGTAATTATTAGAAGCATAGCAGTACCCTAATTTACCACTTAACGCTGTAATTTCACCATATAATAGTTTAGCATTAGGTTTTAAATTAGAGTACCTTACATCAGCAGGTATTATAGCATAATAATTAGGTTTATCACTCATAGGTTTCATACGTTAGTTTATGCTTATAATCTTTTAAAGCATTTTTTAATATTTCCATTTGGTTGCTAAAATTAAAACAATCTGACAAAAGTAAATAATTTAAATCACCTGATTTTATTGTTACTAGAACTTCAGGATTTTTACTATTCTTTAATCCTAATTCATCTTCAATAAAAAATTTAAGATGCTTTTTATCTACAAATTGTTTCTTATTATCTTCAATGTTTTTAAATGCTTTCATTACTTTAATATAAGCATCTCTATAAGGCTTGTACCACTTAAACCAATCTGAATGATTACGCTGGTAATGATATGTAGCTGTTCTGTGCTTGTTTAAAACCTTAGCTACTATCTTTCTGTCTATCCCTTGCTTTAAACCTATTACACCTGCAATTTCTCTAGCTAAAGCTATTGGTCTATCTCTAAGTTTTAATGATAAACTATCTTTTGGTAGATCTAATACTGATGTTGTTAGGTTGCAAATCTCTATAAATTGTTCTCTATCACTCATAATTTTATTTTTTATAAAAGGGGAAATAATCTTTACAAAGTATAACTGCTCGGTTAATAAATATAATGATTATAAACCCCCTTTAAATTAAAATGGTAAATCATCTTCTAATTTAGGCATCTCCATTAGCTTGTCTTGTAAATCTTGCCTTGAATTATCATTTGTATTTACTTGTCTTTTATTTACCCACGCTATCATCTTTTCTGCTGATTCAAACACTTCTTCTAAACTTGCTTCAGCACCTTTTAAATACTCTACAGCAGCTTTTAAAGATGATTGTCTAATAATAGATTCTTGCCTATCATCATTACCTTTAAATCCGCCTGTAAAATTACCTTTATTGTAATGAGGTTTTATTTTAGGAAATTTACCACCATCATATTCATATTCCATTTCTTTACCTACTACAAATTTATCTTGGTCTTTAGATTTAGATGAATATTCACCTACATTACCATCTTCCATTTCTACTTCAAATTTGTACATTAAACCAAATTTACCTTCCCATGTACCATTTGATTGTACATTTTTTACTTTACTTGTTTTCAATAATCCCATTTTTATATATTTTTAATTAATTGTTTTTCAAAGGTAAACAATTTTAACCTCTTAGTCTTTCGTGTCTTTCTTCATCAGCTCTATCTTCTAAATAGTTTTCTTTTTGTATAGCTTCGTATTCGTAATCTTCTATTGCTTCACACCCTTCTTTACAATCTAAACATATTTCTTCTGTTTGATCTAATCTTGCACCACAACAATTACTTACTAAATCATACCCATACCCATCATCAGTTGGGTTGCTTAATTTCCAATTATCATACCACATAAAGCATAATTATTTTAGTTATACAAATTACTAAACCTACACTAAAACAAGCTAATGATAAATTTAACATCCACTCATCTTCATTTTTAATAGTGTGAATAGCATAATCTCTAATGTTGTTTATATATTTAACTTTTTTAGTTTGCTCGTCATAAAAAGCATAGAAAAATCTGTCTAATTCTTCTGAGTTAAATATTTGTTCTTCTCTTGTTTCTCTGTTAATGACTTTAAATTTATTTTTTTTCATATTATTTTTCTTTAATGTGTTTTATTAATTGTTCTTTTATATATTCTACTTGATCTGTATCTATCCACTCTAAAAAATTATAAGCATTAAATACAACTTGAAAATCATCACCATATTCATCTTTACCTCTTAAATATAATTCTCCATCACAGCATTGAAATGTATTTATATCATTCATTGCTTTAGTTATTTCTTTTTTCATTTTACTTTATTAATAATATTTGTAATTCTTCCATCTCTTTTGCAATTTCTCTTGTTCTTTTTAATGATTTATCACATCCGTGCATCCTTGACCAGTGCCAATCAAAATTACTTTTTAATTTCAAGCATTTTTCTTTTAATGCCTGTCTTTTTAATTCCGTTTTTGACTTAGTGAATTCCTTTGCTTCAAATAGCTTATCCATTAATTTAGCTGGTAAACTGTTAGGGTTTTCTTCTAATTCAAAAAGACTAACTGTTTTAGACAATCCTTCTATTAATAAAATTATTTCCTTTTCTGATAATTCCGTTGACTTAGTTAATTCCTTTGCTTCCCATAGTTTATCCATTAATTTAGCTGGTAAACTGTTAGGGCTTTCTTCTAATTCAAAAACATTAATTGCTTTAGACAATCCTTCTATTAATAAATTTAGTTCTTTGTTTGTTAGTTCCGTTTTTGTTGTTTTTGTTTTCATTTTTCTTTTTTTTTATAATTATTATACTGCAAATATACAACAATTTATTTATTCACACAATTATTTACAACTTTATTTACAAAGTTATTAACAATTTAAATGTTAAGAAAGTTTATATGAAAGAAGCTGCTAGAATTAATATAAGCATTACTACTAGAATAAGTGGTAATTGGTGCTTAGGCTTCATTATAAAGGCATTAAAAGGTTTATAGGTGTAATACCACCTAAAACCACTCCACACGCAATAGCAGGCTTCTTACCACGTTTAGCGTATGCCATAGCATAACTATCATGATCTATACCACAACCTACTTGCATACCAAAAACTCTAAAATTTTGTCCTACGTATGTTTCACAATAAACTTGTGTATGTAAATGACCTTGTACTGTATTCATCATATCTGCACGACACTTACTTCTACTCGTGCCTGCTTCACCATGAATATATTGTACGCCATCTATTACTAATCTATCTAGAAAATTCCAATTAGGTACTTCTAATACTTCTTTATAGGATTTTATCCATTTACTTGGTATTAATGATGTTTGTGCCTTACGCATAATCATTCTATCGTGATTACCTAAAACAACATTAGCTTCTGGGAATGCTTTATACCAACGTGCTATTCTTTTAATAGCTACTTCTAGTTCTTGCTTACCTGTATATTCAGCTTCAATATCTATCTCATGAAAAGAACTATAATGATTATCTACTATATCACCAATAAATACTACTTCATTACAGTTCCAAATTTCGTATTGCTCAATACAAAAATCTAAATAACCATCTAAACAGAATGGTTCATGAAGGTCACCGATAACTAGAACATTTCTAGCTTCGGATTCCCTCATTCTTTTAAGTGCCACTATTTCGTGTGGCTTTAATCTATATCTATTATTTTTTAGCACTAGAATCAGCTATACCTTGACCTATTACAAGTGCGATTATAGAATATAATATAGATTGTGTTTCTTGTGGATCAAGTCCAAATGACTCATGCAATAGTTGTACAATAATACCTGCTATTGTGTACCATGCTTTTTTAGATTTTAAAATTTTACCTAGTAAAAAGTTTTTTAATAATTGATTCATTTTATTTAATTTAGTTAATATTCAAATTTAGTGTTTAATATAGCCATATAACATCTTGGTCTTTATCTTTATCAACATCACAATGTATAAAAGTATCAGCTATACCTAGTCGTGTTATCCCTACATTTAATAATGATTGTACAATTAATGCTCTATCTCTACTATTATTACAATGTATATCTGCTGCTAATCCTTTACAATGACTACTCATTAATTTACCAACTCCAACACGTCCACCTACTTTTTCATTCCAATTCTTGCTTCTATACCCAGAATTTATTGAAAATTTTACTCCAGCGTTACCTCTAGCATAATCAAGTTTTTCTATAAAGCTGTAATTCATTTTAGAACCAGAACCAGGTTCATCTGGGCTATCAAATTCTGATAGTTTAAAGTATTTAAAGTCCAAATTAGATATAGTATAGTTTGTAAATTTTAACCCCCTTAACTTCATGTACAAACTCTTTATGAACTTTAGGAGCATCTTCATCTTTGCGTTGGTAACGTGGGTTGTTACTGTTTAGCTTTCTTTTTTTCATATCTTACAAATTTATAAATTGAGAATCCTATTGCTAGAGTCAAGGATATAAAGGTTAATATTTCGTTTACTTCTACTAACGATATACCTATGGCTGTACCATTAGCGAGTGCTACCTGTGCTGTGTCTTGTATTTCTTTCATTCTTATTATCTTTTCTCTTTATATAAGATTTCAATTTAATTTTATTTATTTCTTTTACTTTATAATATTTCTTCATTATGTTAAATCAGGAGTTAAGAAATTTCTAAGTGTTAATTTAGTTCCTTGCCTGTTAGGTCTTTCAAGATTCATGCCATTATAATAGGCGTTAGAATCTGCTGGAATATCTGAGCCACTCGCTGTTCCATATTCTGGAAATAGAGATGTGTTGTTTTCTAGGTAAGAAATTAACCTCTCAGTATAGTATTCAGATGTATTCCTAACCTCCTCTCTAAGGTGTTGCGATTCTTCCGTACTCAAGGCATTTCCACTTTCTGATGTCTTACTATAGATGTTACCATTTTCTACCTTAAAACGCAAAAACGGTATAGCATGATAAAAAGCCCAATTAGGCAACATATCTCCTATATATTCATCTACTAGAGTTTTATAATTACCTGTTAAAGTTCCTGCTGTAATATCTGCTTTTAACTTATCGTATAAATCAGTACCTAATTTAGGTTCTACATATAATTTCTGTGCCTGTCTTACATAAGGTAATAACAATTCTACATCAACATTCATATTGATTGCAGTTGATTCTTTTAATTTGTTTTCTGATATAAATAATACGTATGCCATAATTTATCTTGGTTTTAAAAATCCTTCGTTCCTCATTCTTTTTGGTGGTCTTGCTACTAGGTTGTCATTCTTTTCTGCTGTAAACCCTTCACTTCTTGCTTTTGTATAACTAATTAATTGACTATCATTAATATTTTGCTTTGCATTTCTTAGTGATGTTTTGTAAATACGTCTTAGCCAGAAATGATGACAATTACCACCTCCTTTATAAAATTCGTATTTATCAGAATCACAACAATCTACTTGGTCTGCTAACCATATTGAATAGGTATTTGCACCTCGCGACCCCCAACCTGGATTAACTGCTATATTATCTAATCTTACGATATCCTCTTTACGATAGATTTTTTGACTCGCCATCATTAATCTACAAAATTCTCTAGTTTCTCCTTTTTGGCTCAAAAAATTATCTTTAGTATAAACGTATCTTACTTTATAAAAATCTGAATAATCTTTATTTACGCCATCTTGTTTACTTCTTGCATTAGGTCTAGCAGTACCTGTTGATGCTAATTCTATTTTTTCAGCAGTTATTTTATTTAGTTCCTCTTCATAATTAAAATGTTGGTGTTCACCATCTACAACCTCTTCATCTACTAATTCCCACTCATCTGGTGCATCTTCACCACAATCTTCTATCCATTGTTCTAGTGCTGTCTTATTAGAAAACCTTTGTATTTTTTCTTCTTTATTATCTTTAAGATTTGTTATTTGGTCATGAGATTCACAAGGCATAAAATACTCTTTACCATCTTGAGTGTGAATATGTGAACCACTACAACCTATTTTTTTAGCTTCAGCTTCTGCTTCTTCTTTAGTTTCAAATAAAGGTAATTCTACACCATCTGTTATCATACTACCAACTTTAGCAAAATCCTCTCTTACTTCTACAGATTCATTTAATGGTGGTAATCCTAATTCTTCTCTAATTTCATCTTGCTCCATTACCGCTTTTAAATCTTCTGATGTAAATTCTAAAGTTATTGGTTTAATCTGTACAAAGCTAATAGGCATATCCATATTATTAACTCTAAATAATCTTCTAAGTACCTTAATTATATGATTCTGATAAGGCATACAAACTGTATTTAAATAGTAGTTTCCTGCTGCATTAAGTTCATCTACATTAGAACCTAGTCCTGTATCGTTTTTAATACCCATAAGCATAGGACTTGTAACTCGGTGTGCTGTAAGTATATTTTGTACTAAAAGTTCCTGTAATGCAAGATATTGCTTATCAGCATTATCCATAGTAATAGGTGTTATTTCTGGCACTCTAGTTCTATCCTCGCTGAATGTAAGTACAAAACGACCTGCTGATTCACTACCTGTAAATTTCTCTTTTAAACTTTGCTCTATCTGAAATCTCTCCTCCTGAGATGGAATTCCATTTGCGAAACTGATGAAGTACGAACCACTAAACCCATTTGTAATATTATTAAGATGATATTCAGATACTTTCTGGTCTATTAAACTCCAATTATTACCAGCTAAATAATCAGGTGTGTAATAAGCGTTCATATTAGGTGAATATAATCCACTATATAAAATTTGATTAGCTGATGTTCTATCATTAGCATTAAATGCTGGTACTCTATAAGGTTTGTTCATTCTTGTATTAGCCCAATCTGCACTAACATAATAACCTCTAACTTTACCAAGTTCATCTGCACGTTCACACCGAATTTTCTCGACAGGCACGTGATAGATTTCAGCTATTTGTGTTCTATCTCTTGACCATACTATATTTAAAGCAAATGCTCCTTGTAGTTTAAAATCAAAAGAAACCTTTTTAATTAACTCATGTAAAGTTTCATTAGAATTAGGTTCTGCCATAAATTGCTTTAACTTAACAATAGCATCTAAATTACGTTCATCTTCATCATCTATTACAATATCTTCACCTGCTATCATTTCAGCAGTTGCGTTAATAATAGCTGCATTTGTAGAACTATTGTAATACAAGTCTATAAGGAATTGTGGGTATAAGTTTCTCCAATTATCCGTACCATATTCTATATAGTCCTTACCACGTACTTCTTGCACATGTGGTGCGGTTTCTGTACCTAAATTAATGTTAATGATTTCTTTCATGTTAATCTGTTGGTTGTGTCCATTCTGGACGGTTTAGTATTTCCATTATACCATCATAATCATATAATGTTTTACCTTCTAAAAAACTAGGTGTTTCGCCTTCAAATTTAATTAAAAATTCTGTCTTTGCGTTATTATATCTTAATGTATCTTCAGATGATTCTAAAACCTCGTTAAAATTTACGCTACTTAATTCATCTGTATTTAATATTGTATAATTCATTTTAATCTGCTTTAAAAGGTACGTCTGTACTCCAAGTAGGTGTATTTTCTAAAGTACCATTATTACCACTACCACTACCATCAAATGCCACAACACCATTACCTGCATCTAATTTATAATAAGCTGCTAAATATTGCTTTGCTGTAAGGTCTATAGGTTCTCTATCTGCTACATATACATCACCTATTGCCATTTCTCTAGTAAAAACACCTAAATGTGCTACCTTTCCATGCAAGTAATTACCATCTAATGTATTTTGCCCTATCATAACATTTGCAAATGTACCTGTAAATGTACCTGTAAAAGTATTAGTGTCTTGTAAAGTTCCATCTATAAATATTTGTATTCTGGTTGTACTCCAAGTAGCTAAGACATGGTGAAAATCACCATCACTTTCAAAATCTACTGTATGTGAAGCTAATTTTGTAGAACCTCCAAGTCTATATGCTATTCGTAATTCTGTACTACCATTGTGATAAAATACATTAACATAATTATTAGTGTCTACTCTAGCTTGAAATATAGTGCTACTTGTACTTGTACTGTCTATTGTAAACCATGCACTAACTGAACCCCTTTGACCATCAAATGTACCTTTAGATTCACCTAAATCAATATATTCATCAGTACCATTAAAATCTACTGAATAGATGTTATATCCTGTTGGAGTTGTATTTAAACTATTTCCTAATTTAACTGCTAACATATCTTATGTAGTTGCTCCTTCATAATAACCTATTCCAATTCCTGACGTGAGGGTAATGGAGGTGATATTCATCAGAAGTGTCGTTCCCGCAGGGAGTGTCGTTTGAAGTGCTGACTCTCCTGTTGCATCTGCTACTGTAATTGCTGATACTACTGATGTTACAGGAAAATAAACACAATACCAATCTTTACCACTTTGTGCTGCTGTAGTAAATATTTCGGTACTTCCGTTTTTCCCTAATTGTTCCATTAATAATTGTTGTACGTTTTCTATTGCCATTTTTTTAATTTTTATTGTCCGTAATATATATAATTTGTT
>VTLG01008404.1_pt1 | contig 12362 bp, 31 predicted proteins | sample 4694571 | NCBI WGS metagenome assembly VTLG01 (sample SAMN12604809, study PRJNA352737) | marine metagenome | biome: ENVO:00000447; feature: ENVO:00000209|ENVO:00000569|ENVO:01000036; material: ENVO:00002151; isolation source: viral sequences binned using virsorter ... | reverse complement strand
CTGATTCCAACACCACCGCCACCCCACTGGATACCTGTTCCAGTAGATAAAGCAGAAGTAGAGAAAGTTAACATACCAACCTGATATAGGTAGTAAGCAACTGTTGGGTGAACGATAAGAATATCTAAATCCTCACCTCTTTCTCCAAGTAGGTTTCTTGCTTTAGCAATAGCAGAAGCAGTAAGGAAGTTAGCTTCAGTAGCACTAGCACCAGCTTTTGCTAAGTCTAGTTTGTTGCTTGAAAGTGCAGTTCCAAATAAACCAGCTAAATGTGAAAACAATCTAGCGTTGTTTAATTTGTTAATTGCATCTGCAAGCTGATTTCTGATATGACCCATTGGATCTTCACCAGCAGCTAAAACTGCAATATCATCTACAGCATATGCAAATGCTCTATGACAGATAGTTGCAATTTGTGTTCCTGTACCAATTTTCTGTGGTGTTAAATAACCAGCAGTAGATGTACCCCAGTTTGAAGCACCAGTTAGGATTTCTTCTGTTGGAGCTATTGGGTTAAACTCAGGAACTTGGATTCTTGTACCACCTTCGCTTGCATCTAATAATGCGTTACGAGTAATAGCACCAGACTGTAAAAATGCACTACGTTCTTTTATAGCTTCGGAAACGTATGTGCTGAGATTGTTTCTCTTTACGATGTCCGCTAACAGAACACCGCCCGAATAATTCTGAAATGGAGCAGCCATTGGCTAACTTAGAATAAGAAGTTTACAATAACCAAGCCACCGACTTGGGTGTTGAAATCACCGAAATCAACAATTACTTTTGAGCCTCTCTCTTGAGCACCGCAGCAAGATCGGGGTTATCATTCTCCATTATAAGCTGATTTGTCAAATTGCCAGTTTTCCATGGATTTTCTGAGCCACCTGATACATTTCCAATGGGGCTTGGTTTTGCACCCATTCCAGCAGCAGTGCTTGGTTTAAAATGATGTTCATATCCACTTCCAGGATTTTTAAGACTTGTAAGATAAGCATTTAAATCTTGTTCCACCCCACCATTAAGAATAACAACATTTCCTTCAGCATTTTTTTGTAATTTACCTTGCAACAACGAAAGCATCTGTTCTGCATTAATAGCACCTTGATTACTAATAGCTGCAAGTGCTGTTGTTTTAGTAGATGCTAGTTCATTAGAAGTTTTCATATCTTCTAACTGTTGAGCTAAAGTTGAAATTTTTTGTTCTTTTTCTTGATTTGTTTTATTAGCTTCTTCCCAAAGAGTTTTCCATTGTCCTTGATCTTCTAAAGATTTTTTTCTAGCTTTTTCTTTTTCTTTGTCTAAATTATCAAGTTTACCTTTTAGGTCATTAAATTTTTCTGACCATTGATTATCATTGTCAGCTAATTTTTTTTGTAATTGTGCAATCTGATCCTCGTACTGCTTTTTAATCGCATCTACTGGAGGTTCTGGAGTTGCAGGTTTTTGTTCAGCTACAGGTTTTGACTCAGGCTGAACTACTTTTTCTTCTATAGCCATGAATTAATCAGAAAGTGGACTTGTTGTTTTCTTCTTTGAAACTCTTTTTGTTTCTTTTTTTGGTTTAGTTTCTACTGGAGTGGTTTTCATAGCAGGGATTTCTGCTAATTCCCACTTAAATGTTCCGTCAGGTTGCTCAACGTAATCTAAATGTTTAGACATAGGTTTTATATACTTATCTGCTATAATAGCAAACTATTCAGATTTGGCTTCACTTGCGTTAGGTAAAACTTCACCTTGCACTAAAATATCTCTAAATTCCTCTCTATCAATGACTTGTTGATCGAATAATGAAGTTAAAGCTGTAATATCCTGTCCAATTAGTCTTTCAATATCAAAGTCTCTACTAATTTTTACTTCTGGTGGCTCAATTCCAACATATTCAGCAGATAAATTAAATGCTTTTTGTAATTTTTGTTCTAATTCCATTGAAACCATAGCCAGCATAGAATTTGTATCTACACGATCTAAACGTCTAGCATCAGCAGATTCAGCCACAAACTTTTGTTGACTAAGCGTACTAATACCAAGAGTTGCCATCTGCATCTGTAATTCCTTAATTTCAGCAGATTGAGCATCAAAAGCACTAGAAGCTGGTTCTACATAATAAATTTTATTACCTGGCTGTGTTGCCATTGCATAATTAACAGAAATAGCTAAATCTTTAGTCTGATCGTCATATCCTTCCATTACAAGCATTGGTTGGGATGCAACGTGCAAACTATGTATTAAATCTGCTTGTCTTTGATAATGTGCAAGATTTAAATAAGCAATATCTAACAAAGGAGGTTTGCTTGTCATATTATCTACCTTGCCAGAATAGATAGTAACTAAAGGTATTTCACCAAGAGAAAAATTACCAGATTCCGCTAATTCAAAATCTTTTTCATTTGGTGTGCCTTGCATATTACCTGCATACGCACCATCATTTTCTTCATACATATCTTCAACAGTTTCTTTTCTTCTAAATACACGATAACGACCAGGTTCTATAACTCTCATCTGGTCATATATCTTTTCACCAAAAGCACCATCAGGTAATACAGCTTTTTCTGCAATTCTTACCTGTATAAGATTTCCATAATTAGATTCTCTATCTAATCTCCAGCCATAAATATTTGTAGGATCTACCTCTATCCAGTAAGGTCTACGATTTTGTGATCTTTCTTCAGCTAAACTAACAGCACCTCCAGGAGCAGGATAATCTACAAGAATATGACTTTGACCATAAGTAAGAGAACACATTAATAATCTTCTTGCATATTCATCTAAATCTGACTTACAACCATCAACATCCATTTTAAACATCTCTGTCCAATAAGGATCACCAATAAGTGTTATTGGCTTTCTTAATACAAGACCTGTAGCTGCTCTTATTAATCTTTGCGTAAAAGGACTAAATACTGATCATTTACTCTTGCAAGGTAGGCATCATAATCTTCTCTTGGTTCTAATGGTAAAAATGCTTCACTGTTTTCTCTTAAATATTCTGTACCTTCACTAACAGCTTTCATTATTTCCCAACCTTTCATCATGTCTAAAACAGCACGATTTCGAGTAAAAGGGCTATCAGTGCTACCAATATATGTAGTGGCGGTAATACTGGTTTTTAGCATACCTGGTAATGCGTATGTCATTTAACGACACCTCCATTTTTTTAATGCTAACGCTTTTCTAGTGGGTTTACCGTTAGGTTTTTTCATAGGACCAGGCATACCCTTCATCCTTGCACAAAAAGATGCTCGTCTTTTAGCTGCTTTACTACCAGGTTTTACTTTTCCTGTAACTGGTGCTTTTAAATTACTACCAGTGGCACGATTGTATTTCGCACGACCTTTAGCAGTTAATCCACCTGTTTTAGACTTTTCTCCCCTGCCTATACTTAAATTTACTTGTTTGCGTTTTTTTCTCATTTGCCCACCTTTGCTTGTGCTTTTTTATGGGCTTGGGTAAAAGTATCTCCTGCTCTCATTCGTCTTTTCATAAACTCCATGTGCTTTGCACTATGATGCTCAGAGTGCTTGCTTAATAAAGTTTTTTGACGAGGAGTTAGTTTCACTTCTTTTTCTTTTTTTTCTTAGAACGTAGCTTTTTAAAATCAGCACCCGTAATTTTATCTCTAGGGGGAGCAACCTTAGCTAATTTACGTTGCTTACTTGAATAAGAACCTTTTGGCATTATTCTAGAACGCCAGTAATAGTTCCACAGGTCTGGAAAGAACAACTAACAGTAGTTAAATCACCAACTGTTGTACCAAAAGAAGCACTTGTAATAATTGCATCAAAGGTAAATCCTTTTGTGCCACTTGTATCTAAATACAATTTAAACTGTGCATTTGCTGATTCAGCTTCAGTTGATGGAGCATCTAAAATATCGTTGATTAATTCAGATTCTTTTGTAGAAGAAGCACCTTGAGTGTATTGAAGTTCAACTGTTCCTGTACCAGAAACTAAGCCACCTGTGTAGTTACGAAAAGTATCACCATGATCTGTTGTTTCTAAAACGTCTTTAGTAATATCTAAAGTCCATGATGTTGTACCTGCAACCGCAGCAGCCGAAGATCCTGCCTTATCAAACAAGACAGAACCCTCCTCTCCACGAAAAAATGCCATGATTCTAAGAAAAAAAGTTTATATATGATTATATTACCTTGAAACTGCGTTTTTCACAGCTATTTTTTCTTCTTTTTACGTCTATGTTGATAAGTTATCTTTTTACTGCTTGTTTTTTCACGCTTAAAACGTGCTTTTTCAGCACTTGACATCTCTTTTGTTGTCTTAGGTGTCTTACTTGATACACGTTTACTAGGTCTACAAGCTGGATAGCCTCTTTTTTCGCCTTTTTGACGGCCACAAGGCTTTCCTGTCTTTACATCAACCCAATTTTCCTTAAACCAGCGAGTTAAACCGCCACTACTTCTTGCCACGTTTTTTAGTTCCCGTGCGATAAGTACCACCACGCTTCTTATACTCTCGTACAAGCCATGCGTTAGCGTAAGCCGAAGGGTAAACAGCAAATTTACGTTTAGCTTCCGCTTTTACTCTAGAGTATAACGCTTTATTTACAGGAACATTCGCCACGTTTTTTACCTCCCTTCTTTTTCTTCTTCTTTTTCTTTGTAGTAGAATGATACATGATAAGAATTAGGTAGTTCTTAATATATTCTAAACGAAGTTTGACCTAATGTCTCTGGTTTGGCAAGGTTAAATTGTTGTAGACAAAGATAGCCAAAAGCATCAAACGCATGGTCAACTCCTAAATTTTTATTTGGCAATCCAGTATTTGGTGCATAAGTAAGAGTTCTAAGTGATTTTATCAATTCTTTACATCTTGGATGTATTAAAGTTCTGCGATCTCCATTTGCGTCATACAAAGCAGTATTAACAGCAGTAATCTTATCTCTAATCTTCCACGGACTTTTCGGACTCATAACAGTAAAACCAGACCTTCTCAGGATTGTATGGTCTGTAACACCTACCCCACTTGTCTTTCTTGCACTACCCGTAGGGTCAGGACAGGCAATAATTCTTCGGTCAACTCCATATCGCCTTGTAACCTCCTCTGCAAAATCCCATGTCGTAGCTCCACCCGTCAACATGATCTCATCAAACACATAAAGCATATCGTCATGCTTTACTGCACAAATTCCTGCCATAGGGTCTACGTTAAAATCTAATCCCAAAAGCAATGGCATTAAATGTAAATCTTCAACAGTCTTGTCAATATTCTCATCACTAAAACTAACAGCAACTAAACCAGTAAGATTTTCAAAACTTGCCTCAAATTCCTGTCTAAATGTTCTCGCATCTAATTGTGACCTAGCAGCTTCAACTTCTTCTGCTGCAACATTACCCCCTTCAATCGTAGTAAAACTCCACCTCTGCCAATCATCCCATTCCTGTTCACCACAAAAACACCACATATCATAGAACCAACTGGCAGTACCATCAGGTGTACTGATAAATAAAGCCCAACCTTGTTTGTCGGCTAATGCAGGTCTTATAACTTCAGCCCATACATCACGATCCATAAATGCTGCTTCATCTAAAACAACACCAGCAAGACTTCTTCCCCTCAATGCCATCGCATTTTCTGTACCCTTCAACTCAATAGTTGATCCATTTATTAATTCCAGCCTTAAATCAGTCTCATTTTTACTCTGAACCCATATCTTTGGCACTAATCTCTTCAATTCTTTCCACGCAATATCCTTTGCCATACGATAAGTAGGAGCACAATAGAAATACACTTCCCCAGGTCGATTGATAGCTCCTCTGAGCAATTCAATACAGGATAAATATGATTTGCCAAACCTTCTTCCTGCAACCAACACCCGAAATCTTTTATCACTGTTAAATACCTCTCCCTGTGCATACCTTAAACTTATTTCTTCCTGTTTTCTTACCGTCATATCCTAAAAAATAACAAAAGTCTGAATAAGTACCCCCTCTTTATAGCCTATTTCAGCTTTTTTAGGTTATAGTTCCAGTAACAACCCTTAACAAGATTAAGTCCGTGGCTTCTTCTACCTTCCCAGATAACATAAATAATAATCAAATAACTCAACCAGCTAGAAAAAGAGTTCGTTCTGCTATGTCAGATGTCTTAAAACGTGCTCAAAGACTTTATGCTCGTCAACTTGAAGGTAAAACTACTCGTCAATTAGTCCTAGAACACGCAAATATTGAAGGTATATCCGAAACTACCGCCTGGGATGATTGGAATAGAGTAAAAGTTTGGAATAATGAAGATTGGGAAAAAGATAGAGAGACTCTTCTACCACGCTTACAAGCTATGAGAGTACGTCTATTTAACAAAGCAGTTAAAAAAGGTCAGCTACAAACAGCAGCACAGATCCTAGACTCTCTAGGCAAGGTTATAGGCGAATCTGTAGAAACAGTAAACATTCAAGCTCCAGAACTTTCAATAAAAGTAGAACCAAAAAATTAACTGATATATATTTAAGTTCCCCATGGCGATTTTTGGTCTGGCAAAGTCTGAAATAGTCCCCCCAAGTCTGAAAAAGTCTGAAGTCTGAAAACGTCTGAAAAATATTTGGTAAGTCTGAAAAAGTTAGTATCAATAAATAATAATAAAGTCTGGAATAGTGATATAAATTTGATATAATGGAATAGGTTTAGTAAAGGATTTAATTTATTAGTTTTCATTCTTCCAGATGCTCCAACATCAAGTGAAGCTCAAGCTAATTTAATTTAAGAGATTGCTAAACCAATAAAAACAAAAACTAACAAACTTTCCAAAATGCAAAAACGCAAACTCAAAACTCAAAATGCTAATAGAAACAGCATTGAAGTAAAAGTTACTTTGAAGCCTGAGCAGTGCAAGCTCATGGATTCTGCCATACAGATTTTGTTTGGTGATGAAATGAGCAGAAGCCAATTTTTAAAAATCTGTCTAAATGACAAGTTGAGAAAAGTTACTTTAGGAGATTCTTAAAAATGAAATACAATTTAATTTTTTATGGAATCGGATTTATCATTTTGATGTTTACTAATTCATGGGTTAATGTTCAAAGTTCTAAAAATTCAGATTATCAGATGGCAACTTTTAAAAGATGCTTAGAAATTCAAAAAACACTTAATGGAGATTTAAAAAAATGTCTATAAAAATTAATGCTCCTGAGCAACAAAAAGAAGTTCTAGCTTTTTGTGTTGTTGGTCGTGGTGGCTCTGCTTACACTTGGTCTATTGGGAAATATCCTAATATTATTCATGCAACAAAAGCAGTAAGAAAAGCAAAAAGGGATTATAAATTAAAAGGTTGGCAAGTTGTGCCAGTTCACATCTTTGATATTTCCGATTGTGAAAATTGGGTTTTTGATGGTTTCTCTGTAGTTGATGCAGATAAACAAGATAAAAATTCTGAAGCTTACAAAAAGGGAGATATTTATAATCCGTATAGGGGTTGTAAACCTTTAAAACTAATTGAAAGATTAGAAGTTGTTACTTAATTAATCCTTTTAGGGTAGTTTTAAAAACTACCTTAAAAAGATTAATTTTTATAATTAATCTACTTTCCAAACTATTATTTTTTTAAAACTATGACTTTATCAAAAGTTACTCCAGATGTTCAAATATTCACTTTTGAAGCATCAACAAAATTTGAAATTAAGCTTTCAGATTTAACAGATTTATTAATTACTGCTGGTCAAGGTTGTCATTTTTGGGGTCGTGTATTTGTTAACATTGACACTACAAAACCTTTTAAAGATCAAGATTTAAAACTTGAAAGAGAGGGTGGAATTATTATTAATACAAATAATTTAAATTTAGATTCACAAATTTATGTTGAAGATTGTGCTGATGATTCAGAAATAGAAATTATCGATAATAAAAAAGTTATTGATTTTTTAAATACATTTAAAATTATTTTAGATAATCCTAATATTAAGGGAGAATTTAGGACTAATTTAACAGATGCCTTAATTAATCAAGATTACGGAATGTTAGATGCTGAAGATATGGATTATATTTTACAGACTTGTATTTTTGGTTCTTGTGTTTATGGATAAATAAAAATAAAAATAGATTTTATAATAGATCAGGTTTTTATAATCTGATCTTTTTTTTATATAAATCTGATATATAATAAATTTGTACTTTCCAATTTTTCAAAATGAAATTAATTCCTTATGGATCAAATCAAAACCTTGTAGAAATTAACAAGGATACAGAAATTTTTTACAGTTATAAAACAGCAGTTGCTGGAAAAATAAAAGGAAAATATTATAAAACTAATGAATGGTACAGTAGGACAACAACAAGACATATAAATAATTATTTAGGGAAATTAAAATATTATGAATGTGAACCTAGTTTTTTTGAATCAATAACAGATACAAATTATATAGATATAACACCAGTTGAAAAAGAACCATTATTAATTAAAGGATCATAAAAAATGAAATTTTCAGAAAAATATTTTAGAGGTTTAACACCTCAACAACATTATTTAAATAATGTTTGGTTTATTCAAACATTAGATAAATTAAAAGATACTGGAAAATTATATATACCAGTAATAAATAAAACATTTAACAAGTATGGAGATTTAATTGAATGAACTTTTCAGAAACTCAAAAAAGAATAATTATTGAACTAATAAAAGATAAATTTCACTTAAATAAAGAAAATATACAATACTGCGAAAATTATATAAAAGATGCTTTTTTAATGGAAGAAACTAAAGAAGAAAGAAAAAGAAATATTGAAAGTAATAAACAACTAATAACAGAAACAAGACTTGAGCAAAGAGAATTATTCAAATTATTAAATAAATTTACTTTGAATGAAATAGAGGTGTAAAACCTCTATTTTTTTCTAAAAAGAGATTTTTAGTTTTGAATAGCTAACAAAATATATATACTTGTTTACTATATATAGTGTTGACAGTACAATACTGCTAGACACATACACTAACTTATGTCACTTTCCAAAAACAAAAAACCATTGAATGAAAAATCAATGAATGGTAAACCTATGCATGAATGGGTTTATCAATCCATTATGGGTGAATATTTATTATGCCCAGATTTATATTTAGAAGATGAAAGAATCCGTAAAGCATATGCTATGAATGATGAAGTCATGCTAAGAAAAATTCTTGAATGTGAGTATTAATTATGGATAAAAAACTTAAAGAAAAAATTTACTCAAAACTTTATGATTCAGCGGGTTATTTAATGACTAATCATTCTGATTTACCAAAAAAAGTCGGAAAAATAAAGTTGAGATTAAACAAAAAAGAAATAAATAAATTATCAAATATTCTTTGGTATATTGCTCATTCTGAATTATGGAGTGATAACAATGGGTAGAAAAATGACTAAATTGGATAACTCAAATAAGTTATTCTTACATACACTTGGCAATCAAGTAGGTAGAGCAAAGATTATGAGAATTAGAGATATTAAAAAAAATAAATTTATGAACACTATTCAAACAATTTCAAAAAAAACAAAATGAAAAAACAATTTACTTTTCATGATGATGCTGCTCATGGGTGGTTAGAAGTCAGTTACAAAGACGTAACTGACGTTAACATTCATAATGAAATTTCTGAATTTTCTTATATAAATAGAACTACTGAAAAAATCTATTTAGAAGAAGATTGTGACTATACATTATTCATGAATGCTTTTCAAAATAAGTATGGTTATAAACCATTAGAAGTTAATGGTAAATATTTTGAAGTATCTCCTATTAGAGATTTACCTAGATATATAGGGTGGCAATTTAATCTTTATTGGAATCCATTAGAGGGAAAAGAATTAAGAGACTATTTAAATTCTGAGGTTAAATCATGACTAGGTTTAAATCTCAATCTAGGCAAGCTGTAGGAATTGTATTATCTCACAATGAATATGGTTTAGTTCATGAATCACTTAAAGCATCAATAAAAAGTTTTAAGGATAATCCTGAGATTCAATATGAATTTCAATTAATTCTTGAATCTATTGAAAAGCAAGCTGAATGTATCGTTGACGTTTATTAATTAAAGGTATGAATCTTAAATTACAAGAAAAAGATGCAAGTGCTTTATTTTTAGCACTTGATATTTGTTTAAATTTTGATTTAAACAAAGAAAATGGATTTACTGATGAAGAAATTGAATCAGTAATTAAAGTCTATAAAAAAGTAAAAAAATATAATCCATATCATTTACCAGATAACCCAAAATATGTAGGTAGAAAATGAAATTAATTAATGAAGTTTTAAAAGAAACAACTGAACAGAATTACACTTTAGATATTTACATATCTGAATGTAAGCATGATGAGACTACACCTGAACAATGGGTTAAAGAAAAAACTCATAAATTTCAAGTTGTTTTTCATTTTAATAATGTACCTAATCCTAATTATGGATTTAGTTATTACATAGATACAATTATGGATTCATACTGGGGTAATACGGGTGGATTATGCCTTTATGGACATAAGTATGATTATGCTTCGGTAAGTGAAGAAGTTATGGATAAAGTTAGAGCATTTATTCAAAGATTTGTTGATGCTAATAACTTAAATTTACATAAGGAGAATAGATAAATGACATATAAATGTAAACAAGTTGATATAGGAGATAAATGCGTTGAGTGTTTTAGATCAACTTCTTTTGGATCAGGTTTATTTGTTAATAGAATACCTGCTGATAATGATGAATATATAGGCTGGTTATGTCCAGAATGTAACTGGTATGAGTGTGATCGCTGTGATGAAAAGATTTACTGTGATGAAGATTGTACACCTTATGACGTTTATGACTCTGTAGAAATAAGAGAATTTTCTGATGGTGCATATAGAGTTCACTATGATTGCCTAACTGAAAAAGAAAAAGAAATTATGGAGAAGAATAATGGCTCAATGTGAACAATGTGGTAATTTTGATGATCAAGAAATTGAAAATGATTATGGTATTTTTCAATTAGGAAAAAGACCAAAAAGAAGAGTAGGTTATCAGCCTGACTTATATTTCTATTGGCATGGAGATATTGAAGAAGATTATGATATGGGAGATTATGATTGCTTATGTGAAATTTGTTTTGATATAAATAATCGAGAAGGAAAAATTAAGTGGAAAAATAATCACAATCCTTTTAGTGAGGAGTTTAAATTATGTTAGATAAAGAAAAGTGGGAATATTCAAGAGAAGAAGCTAAAACTTTAGCTCAAGATTATCTTGATAGAGAAGAAACAAGAGCTAGTTGTATCAAGTATTTTGAATCACATTTTAAAATATCAACTTCAACTGCTAATAGATGGTATAACAGAATTTATAATGAATTGATTGTACCTGATATACATAAAGCTTTAGAAATACAATCTTATAAAGATACCGTAGAAAGTGAAATAGAAGAATGTATGAAAAAATTAAAAGAATTGACTATAGAAGAAAAAGTAAATGTTTTAACAAAGATTACTAAATTAAAAAAAGATTTAAAAAAGCTATGAGAAATTCTCATGATAATCACTAATTAATTAACTGGCATTAAAGGTTTCATGAGGTTTCCTTTATGTAAGTCCAGTACTTTTCAAATTACAAAATTTATTATGGCCAAGTATTTTAAATTAACTGTATCGTCAATGACGATGCACGATTTATACATCAAAACACCTGATGATATAAATAAAGATGACATTCATCGTAACTTCAGAAAATTTGATGGTGGTTTATTTACTACCGATGATGATGGAGATTGGGAATATTCCAGTACTGAAGAAATAGATGAAGAAGATTATGAAGAATTTGAATCTAAATGTAATTGGGAGGATAGATATGTCTAGTGATCTAAATTGGACTAAAACTGGTATTTATTATTATGTTGTAGTCGCAAGAGAAGAATATAAAGAAGAAGAAGTTTTATACTTTCAAGGTAATTATTCTTCTAAAGAATTAGAAGAACTTGCAACTGAATACGTTAGAGAAAATACAATTATGGAATATGAAGATATTGAAGATTGTTATGTACATATAGATTTTATTTTTAAATCAGAAACACCTATTAAATGGATTTATGACTGACTCATTTATGGACAAACACCAAGCTTCACTTGATAGTCAAAGAGAAGAAGCTGAAATTAACTGGTTATTTCCAGAACCAGATAATGATGAAATTTTAGAAAGATTTTTTGAGGAAGCCTATGATGAAATAAAACAAAATAATTATTTAGAATTTGATGAAGAAGGTATTATTTTTGCAGCTCAGTGTGAAGCACAAAGAAGATTTGAAGAATTAGAATAATTTAATTTTTTTTATTTTTTTCTAAATATTGATGTATTGATTCTCTAATTAAAAATCCTATAGAAATACCTGCTCTTGTATGTTTTTTTAATTCTTCATATTCA